>Ga0080005_111622_pt1 | contig 62580 bp, 52 predicted proteins | sample JossMetagenome_2_FD_69208 | JGI IMG/M metagenome (GOLD analysis project Ga0080005, IMG submission 69208) | Hot spring sediment microbial communities from Joseph's Coat, Yellowstone National Park, USA - JC3_ASED (SPADES assembly) (version 2) | ecosystem: Environmental > Aquatic > Thermal springs >...
AGGAACTGCCTGGTTAGGGAGCTTTCACTGGCTAGGGGAGTAACCGTAACCGAGGGTGAGGTTATTGGTGTTAGGGTTGAGGGGGCTAGGTTAATTGACCTATACGGAAACTCAGCCATAAAGGCCGTGTTAGGCTCAGTGGTGGCTTCCATAGTAGCCTCAATAACCGCCGAGGTTCTTAATAGGCCAATTGCCATTCAGGATGAGGCTAGGGATGAGGGTGCATTGTTGGTTAGGTTAAGGGTGTTGGGTAATGCTTAAGGACGCCTTAATCACCCAGCTAACCCTAACCGGAGTGTTGACCTCCTTCCTTTACTATCTGGGGGTTCGTTCACTGGACATTTACCTATCCCTATACACCATAATATACCTAACCAGCATGCTCCTAGCCGAGCCAATACCGAGGAGGGTTAGGCTGGTACACAATGTAATTTCCATAGCCCTAGTGGCAGTCTTCACCTACTTCGCCGCCCTGAGGATAATGGCAATATTAGGTGTCTCGTTATGAGGCTTGGTTTAGTCTACTCAACCCTAGTATTAATCATCCTCGTAGCTGCCCTAATCGCCGTTAAACCCATGCTTAAGACACCCACGGAGGCTAACCTGGTCAACCCAGCCACAGCTCAACAGGTCATAAGCATTAATGATGTTAAGGAAACCCTCATGTTAATCAACTCAACATTAGGTAACTTAACTAAGGCTAAGCTGGCCTCCATCATAGGCTTCATAAACGCCAGTGGGGCAGCCTACTCCAACGGCCAGGCACCACCACTAAATATTAATGAATTAAGAACCCTAATCAACCTAGCTTCCTCAAGTCACTTAGCCATCCCATATAATGTGTTATTAATCAACACGTCGATGATAGGTGAGTTAATATTGAACGGCACTGGGGTGCAGGGCCTAGTGGGCCATGATGCAGGCCTACTAGCGGCCCAGTACACGACCACTGCCCTAGGTAACTCAACCCTAAGCCAATTAATCAGTAAACCTGCATCAAGCGGCAGCGCCATGAACACCACGTTAACCATAAACCTAACCAGTGGCTCGGCGGTGGTCGGCTCAACAATAATGGCCTACGGTAGGTTAACATTACCCAACGGCACGGGGCTGGGGGGTCAGTTAATCCTGGTGACCGTTAACGGTAGAGTAATTGCCTCAGCCGTAACCAACTCCACGGGCTTCTACATCGTCAACATAACGCTACCCTACATCTACGTCAACGAAACCTCGGTTAAGGCACTCTTCATACCGGTTAACAAGGGGCTGGCTGGCTCAACCGCCGAGGCCACGGTTAGGCTGCTCTTCAATGAGACCAGGCTGGTGATTCACGTTAACGGCACAGTTGTTAAGTGGGGTGACTACCTATTGATTTGGGGTAACGTGACTGGGGGTAATAGGTCAATTACCGTTATGGTTGGTGGGTTAAGCCTCAATGCAACCTCCATAAACGGCCGCTTCAACTTAACCATACCAACCTCAGTTCTAAGGCCAGGCAACATAACCCTACTCATCTATGTTAAGCCGAACTTAACCTACTCCCCAGCTGAACGCGCCCTGAACATCACGGTGGTTGGGGTTAGGCCAAGCATTAGGCTAAGCGGCACAGTTCTCCTAGCCGGCCTCACGAGCACCATACGCATAAGCATTAAGCCACTGGTTAAGGGAAACCTAACCCTACTGGTTAACCTAGGCCCACTGAGAAGGACTGTGGTGGTTAATTCACCCACAGCGACCATACCCATTAGGCTACCCTTAACCCTAGGCATGGGGTTCGCAACACTCAACGTAACCATAACCCCAAACCCACCCATTGAAGGAGTGGCCGCAACCGTGAGGGTGCTTGTGGTTAACCTAGCCCAACTAGCCATACTAGCCGCCCTAGCCCCAGCAGCATTAGTCGCCGTTAGGCTAACAAGGGAGGTTAGGCATAGAGCCCCAGTAACCCAAACCCCAGTGGCCGTTACAGTTGAGACCGTTGTCAAGCCCCTTAGGCAACCCATCCCCTCAGCCAGGTTAAGCGACCCAAGGGTTAAGGCAATATTAGACTCCCTCGCCAAGGCAATAACGGCTGTGGGCACGGCCACCGGGATAGCCTTTGGCGGTGGGTTAACGTTTAGGGAGTACCTAGCCCTAGTAAGTGGTAGGCTTACCGATGGTGAGGTTGTTAAGGGGCTCAATGGGCTCATTGCCCTAGCCGAGGAGGCCCTCTACTCACCGAGGTTACCCACCGATAGTGATGTTGATGCTGCATTAAGCTACCTGGCCATGGTGATTAGGCGGTGAGGGCTCTAGTAGCGGCCATTACCTTATCCATCCTCCTAGCCCTAGCAGTGGTCTACCTATACCCCTACACAGCCCCCTACAGCCCAAGCAACCCAAACTGGGACGGCTACTCAAAGGCAACCTCAATCTGCCTAAGGCCAGTTTACACGCCCTGGGAGTTGAACAGCAGTAGGGTAGTCTTCGTAATACCCCTCGTCAACCTACCTAAGGTGTATGTTAATGGGCTTAGGGGCATGTTGGCAAGGGGTGGTGTGGTTGTGGTGCTCTCCAACTCACCCACAGCCAATCACCTACTAAGGGAACTGGGGGCTAACGCGTCCATCACGGGCCTAGTGATCAAGGATCCACTCTTCAACTCCCTAAACGAGTACTTCCCAATAGCCGCAGTGAGTAACTATAGTCCATTGAACATAACGGCATCCTTCATAACCCTGGACAACGCCACAGTGATTAACCCGGGGAATGCCACGGTGGTTGCCTTAACGGGCTTAAGCAGCATAGCAGGCGGTGAGTCAGGTCCATTCCCGGTGATGGTTACTGCGAGGGTTGGTAAGGGTTACGTAGTCCTCATTTCAAGCCCAGGGGTATTCATGAACTCACTACTGGGTTATAGGGGTAACATGATGCTGCTCAGGGAGTTGTGCAATGGCTCAGCCGCGTATTTAATCCCATCACTGGGTGGTGGGGTTCAGTTAACCCTCAGGATATATGTAGCATACCTACGCCATTACGCATCACAGTACCCAGCCAACTACGCCCTCTCGGCGGCGCCCATGGTCCTACTATCCTTAATGCTATTTTTAAAAAGGCGGAGGTAAGGGCACCGTGTGATTAATGCCGCTAAGGTGGCTAGGCAAATTGAGGAGTACGTCAACAGGATCTTCATAGGCAACCCAGCAGTCGTCCACATTGTTGTTGCGACATTACTAGCGGGGGGACACATACTGCTCCTTGGCCCCGTGGGGAGTGGCAAAACCACCCTGGCTAAGGCACTGGCCAGGGCCATTGGTGGTAGCTTTGGGAGGGTTCAGGTAACCAACGAAACCCTCCCATCAGACATAGTTGGCTTCGCCATTTACACGCCCAGTGGTGAATTGAGGATTAACAAGGGGCCAATATTCAACAACGTGGTTCTCCTCGATGAGATAAACAGGGCCCCAGTCAGGACCCTCTCGGCCCTGCTTGAGGTTATGCAGGAGGGGCAGGCGACAATTGAGGGTAGGCCAATACCACTACCAAGGCCAAATGTTATAATAGCCACGATGAACATTGTTGAGGTTGCCCTAGGTGCAACTCAACCACTCCCCCTAGTCCTACTGGACAGGTTCATGGTAAGCCTATACGTGGACTACGCAAAACCCGAGTATGAGGCAGCCATAATAAGGGGTATTGATATTATTGAGAGTGAGGCCATGGGAGGTGGCTCAATGACCAACGGCGTGCTTGATTCAGTGGCAGACGAGGTTAAGGGTGTTTACATGGACGACTCAGTGCTGGGCTACATGATTAACATAGTTAATAGGGTCAGGGCGGATAAGAGGATTTATGTACCAATAAGCACAAGGGCCCTGGTAAGCATGTTTAAGCTGGCAAGGGCAATGGCACTAATGGAGGGTAGGGACTACGTAATACCCGACGACGTAAAGGCAGCAGCATACCCAGCGTTAATGCACAGGATACTCATCAAGCCGGAGTTCAGGGAATCAGTAACAGCAGTAGACATCATAAACGACGCCCTAGCAAACACCAGACCACCAACGTATATTGAGCAACAAGCCTAAATAGAAGATAAATATAAGGCAAAAACAAAAGGAAATTATTTTAATCTATTTTAAACTTTATGAGTATCCTCACCTTCTTCTTAGTGCTATTATTGCTGCTACTGCCGCAACAACTACTACAATAACCACTATTCCGATTACTAGTGTTGTGCTTATTACTGGTTTTGTTACGGTTACTGTGGTTGCTGTTGTGGTTGTTGATACTGCTGTTGTTGTGACTGTGCTTGTTACAGTCGCCGTTGATGTAACAGTGCTAACAGCAGTGGTTACTGCGGTGGTTGTAGTGGTGGTCGTAGTCGTTGTCGTAGTCGTCGTGGTTGTGGTTGTTGTGGTGACTGGCGTGTACGTTGTGTGGAAGTATGAGGCAACACAAGCCTGCAACTCAGGATCCGGCGTTGGCAAACCAATGAAAGCAGCATACCGAGGATACCTAGTCCAAAGACTACCATTAATAATAGCCTCAGCCAAAGGAGGAACAACACCCTGAGGCGCAAAGCCACCTAAAACAAGTATATTATTCAATTCTGCCATTATTCCTAATTGAGCCCATTGATGCATTAGATTGTACGCAACTTCAGTATACTTAGGATTTGTGTAAGGTAAGCATGCCTTTATCCAATCCGCATCCGCAACACTCTTAGGGTATGCCGCGGTTATTGACGCCACAGATATTTCAACACCAGGAACATAGTATTCGTACCATGAGAACAATATCTTTATTAATTCTTCATACTCCCTACTTCCAGGTATTGCCGTCCTCATCGCATTATACCAGTTGGTTAAGTTGATGTAGCCGAATGTTGAGTTCACACACCAAATAATGGTACTGTTTGGTACCGGTAAATCAGTAGTATACGGCTTACAGTACCAACCGACTATGTGATTATCCTGTACCACGGGGTACGCGAATGGCGTTACCTGGCCTGGCGCATTGCAGTAAACAGTATACACCGCTGGGTGTGTCATTGTGAATTCCACGTCATAGGAGACCCATAGTGAATTATAGCCTCCCTTATTTGAACCAGCAAAGAACCAATCTACCACTGCTGGTAATTGGCAGCTGGATACTTGAGTTGAATATGTACCTGGCTCAAGTGTTATTATCTTAGTTGGTATGCCAAATTCACTTAACCTTAATGCGGCAATCTGCGCCTGCGTAATCCAATTAACCATGTTGGATGATGCATACAGTGTTAATGTTAATGGTGTTCCGTTTGGTAGGTACCATTGACCGTTTTTGTAATGCAAGCCAGCTGATTCAAGCAACTGGGCAGCGTAAGTCCAGTTAACGGTGTAATTAATCACAATGCTCCTAATACTCTCAGGGAAGGTCAAGTACAAACCAGGGGCAACGTTAGGAGCTGGGGCCGGGACATTAATCCAAACGGGATACGTAAGCCATGGCGGGCCCCATGCCGCCGCAGCCTCAGACCTATTTATGATGTAGAGGAAGGCTTGCCTAACTTGGGGAATATTGAATGGGTAATAATCTGGTATGGAGATCCCGAAGATTGATAAGTCAGGTATGGCAAACCAGCCAAAACCAGGGGTACTATTTATGCCCTGTATGTACTTAGGCAAGCTAAATGCTATCCACTCTATGTAAACAGACTCCCCCTTTAATATTGCTGCATATACACTGGAGGGCCCAGGGTTATTCCAGAGGACAACCTCAGGGTAGTACTGCCAGGTATGGAATGGCAATATCTCATCCCATTTACTTAATAAATTAGGTGGTACTAGTTTTAGTGTGGCATAGGTCGGCCCTATTGACACTAGGTAGTATGGGCTTAAACCCCAGTAAGGCGGATTAAACTCTGTAATGTTAACCTGACCAAATCTAAGTGCCTGTGAGGCGTTCATAGACTTAAGTACCTCAACAATACCTCTCCACACAGGCCATGGTGTACTTATTGTTTGAACTAGAATCCAGTACCACGCTGTTGGTGACCAGTAGTCGAAGTGTATTGATATTGTGTAGTTGTTGATGACTATGATGTCTTTGTCTGCGTTTTGTGGTGTTAGGTATGGGTAGAACCATCTGAAGGCCTTAACACCAATGTAGAACTCGGCGTAAACATCCCAGGCGGTGAAGGGTATCGTAGCCGAACCATTAAACCAATACAAACCACGCCTAAGGTAAATGATTAACGTATGGTTCTGAGGGAAGACAGTCCAATTCTCAGCCAAAACAGGCCACCACTGACTAGTGGGATCACTATAATCGGCAAGAGGCATGTAGGTGAAGATTGGCCATCCTACGTAGTTCTGCGGTGTATATGGATTCCACATTCTAGCCGCTGGATTCCAAAACCAGCCAAAGTACGCAGTCTCAAAGGTTGGATCTAATGCATTAGCTTGCGCGTATGCTATGCCGGTCATTACTGCCATGACCACTGCGATGATTGTTATTGATACCAGTACTAGTTTCCGTATACCCAGAGACATACTCTACACTCATCCTTCTGGTTTATAAACTTTATTGCATTAATCATTTTACACATATCAATATTTCCTTAGTTACTCCTAGTTAATTAATGTTGAATCTACACTACTAAATTAATACTTCTCTTCGCCTAACTGATTGAGGTAATGTTTTTAAACCGGCTTATGTATTGCTGATTATGGTTTCGTATACTTGTGGGGATGTTTTGCTTGGTGGTTTGCCTCTTGGTGGTGTTGGTGCTGGTGGTGTTGAGCTTGATAACCTGGGTAGGTTGGTTAACGCTAGGTTTGCCAATAACTGGGCTTACCCTATTGGTGAACTTAGGGGTTTCCATATATTCATCAAGCCTGGTGGTGAAGGGGGATTCTTCATGCAGAGGAGGGTTAACGTGCTTGGTATGGGTGGTAGGGTTATTGACTTAATCTTCGAGGGTCGTTGGCCATTCGCATGGCTAAGGGCAAGAAAAGGAAACATCGAGGTTGAGGTGGAGGCATTCACACCAATAATACCAGGAAACCTAAAAGACTCAACACTACCAGCCTTCGCACTGGCGATAAGGGTCAAGGGTGCCAATGCCTTAGCAGCCGTTTCAATGCCCAATGTTGTTGGCAATAATATGATTGGTAGGGTTAATAGGGGTGTTGGCAATGGTATCATGTTCCTGAATAATAAGGCTGTTGAGACTGACCCAGCTAGGGGTAACATGACCCTGCTGGCTGATGGGAGTAGGTTCACCGTGGTCCAATACAACATTAACGCTAAGCCTGAGTACGCGCTTAAGGCTAAGACCTGGAAGGGAACCTTTGAGAACCCCGAGCCCTGGGTCAGTATCGACTCTGGTAAGGTGCCTAGTGGTGAGGAGCCCCATGAGTCAAGTGGACTTTGGGATGACCCAGCGGGCCTAGTGGCCGTGGAGGTGCCCAGTGGTGGTGAGGCTAGGTTTGCGGTTTCCTGGTTCTTCAACGGCAGGTGGTTCCTGTACAACTACGACCACTACTATGAGAATTTCTTCAGGGATTCCCTTGAGGTCGCCAGGTACATTCTGGACGAGTACGGTAGGCTTAGGTCCAGCACCCTTGATTGGCAGGAGATGTTAATTGATCCATCACTGCCTGATTGGCTTAGGGACGCGGTAATAAACAGCACGTACATCCTCTCAACAAGCACGTGGCTAACCAAGGATGGTAGATTCACAATCTATGAGGCACCTGAGGTGTGCCCATGCCAAGGCACATTGGCAGCCCTATGCTATGAGGCTGGTTCACTACCCATCGTCCTACTCTTCCCCGAGCTTGAGAGGTCGTTCCTCAGGCTTTATGCAAACGCCATTAGGCCAGATGGCTACGTTCCACATAGCCTAGGTATACACTCAATTGACCACGTGGAGGACGGCACCACCGCCCCACCTCCCTGGAAGGACCTTAACCCAACCTTCATACTGCTAGCCTACAGGTATTACAAGAGGACTGGCGATATCGAGCTGATTAAGGAAATATACCCAAAGCTTGTTAAGGCAATGGAGTGGGAGCTCAAACAAGACAAGGACGGCGATGGGGTACCGGAGTTAAGTGGTGATGGGGATACTGGTTTCGACGCCATGTCTGTTAAGGGTGTTGATAGTTACACAACCAGCCTGTGGATAGCTGCGTTAATGGCTATGGGTGAGCTAGCTAAGTTAATGAATGATGAGAGGATGGTTAAGATTGCCGAGGAGACCTTGGGTAAGGCTAGGAGGACCTACAGTGGGCTTTGGATTGGGGATAGGTTTAAGGCCTGGCAGGAACCCGACTTCGGCAAGGCATCATTCCTTGGGCAGGTCTTTGGTGAGTGGTGGAGCCTAATGCTTGAACTGGGCCATGTCACGGATGAGGATAAGGTTAAGGCAGCCCTTAAGACAATCATCAGGGTTAACGGTGGTGCATCACCCCACACCACACCTAACCTAGTTGATGAGGATAGGGGGATAGTTGACTACAGTCCCCAGACGTCGTCATCCTGGCCTAGGCTAGTCTTCGCAATGATGGCCGTTGCCAGGGAGCTTGGTGTGGATGGCTGGATGGAGGTTGTTAGGAAGGAGTGGGATAATATCGTTAAGAGGGGGCTTGTGTGGAACCAACCGTCGAGGATAGATGGAAGGACTGGTGAACCTGAACCCAGGAGGTTCCTGGACCATTACATAGGCAGTGCAGCACTGTGGAGCTTCACGTACAAGTATGCATTGAGTAGACTGAGGGGTTGAGGTGGTTAAATGCTTAAAAATACCACTCAGTATACTTTCCATGTCCACGATCCTCGAGGTTGAGCCGCATATACTTCACAAGCCTGGCGAGGAGGGTTCAGCACCCTGGGCCTCTTATGTCCTACTTGTTAAGGTGACGACTAAGGATGGTAGGGTTGGTTGGGGTGAGACCCTCAGTTCAATTAGGGTTAACTCGGTGGCTAAGATGGTTAACGTACTATCCTCAGTGATGAGGGGTAGGGATGTGTTTAACGTTGAGGGTAATAGGCTTGAGTGGTATAGGCAAGACTTTAACATGCCCATATCCATAGAGTCCACGGCAGCCTACAGCGCCTTCGACATAGCCTCCTGGGACATAATAGGTAGGGAACTGGGTGAACCAATCCATAGACTGCTGGGTGGGTTAACTAGGGATAGGGTTAGGGTTTATGCCAATGGGTGGTATGAGGGTGCCCAGAGGCCTGAGGAATTTGCTGAAAAGGCCAGTGGGCTTGTTGAGAGAGGTTACACAGCCCTCAAATTCGACCCATTTGGCCAATACTTCGATACAATAGACGCCAGGGGCATTAGTGAGGCTGTGGAGAGAGTTAGGGCTGTTAGGGAGGCTGTGGGCAACTCCGTGGACATACTCATAGAGACCCATGGTAGGTTCAACGCTGAGTCGGCTATTAGGGCTGCGCAAGCCCTGGAGAGGTTCAACCCGCTGTTCATGGAGGAGCCCGTCCACCCAGAGGATATTGAGGGCTTGGTTAGGTTTAGGCAGGGCACTAGGGTTAGGGTTGCCCTAGGGGAGAGGGTTATCAATAAGGGTAGCCTAATCCAGTACCTGAAGCATGGCCTAGTCGACTACCTCCAAACTGACATAGGCCGTTTCGGTGGGTTAACCGAGGCCAGGAAGGCAGCCGCCATTGCCGAGGCCTTCAGCGTCCCCATGGCCTTCCACAACGCCAATGGGCCAATACTACACGCCGCCACCATTCAACTTGACGCAGCCATACCCAACTTCGCCCTCCAGGAATCATTCTACGACCACTGGCCACAGTGGAAGAGGGACTTGATATATGACTCAATGCCCGTTGAGAATGGGTACGTTAAGGTTCCGGGTAAGCCAGGCCTTGGGGTTGATGTTAATGAGAAGCTGATTGAGGAGCTTAAGGTAAATGAAGCTGAGGTTAAGGTTGAGGGCGCATTATCATGGGCCGTGAGGGGAACTGTTAGTGGATAAAGTGCAACATGACCCCACTAGGTGATGTGCCATAGCGCACAGTGGTTAAGTAATGCCAGGGGTGTTGACACACTGAGGGATGCAATATAAAGTACTATTCCCTAGGCGATTTTTAACCGCCTTCTTCAAGTTCCTTTACCTGTTTGACCAATTTTAGAAGTTCATCCTTCACATCTTGCCTTGGTTCCTGTGGTAGTGGTTTCCTTGGGTAACCAACCCTCCACCCAGCATTATTCATAGTGTACTTAATCCTCGTCGGCATGTCTAGTTGCTGTATTACGGAGCGCGCGATTGGCAATATCCTTTCGTGAAGGTACCTAGCCGTTTTATGATCATTCCTAAGCACTGAGTCGAATAGTCTAACACTTGTCCTTGGGAGTATCGTGTTCACTGCTGCTATTGAGCCGCTGGCCCCCATGACGAATGATGGGTATAGCATGTCGTCAAGCGCCGTGAGGATTGGCACAGCCCTAACCCTAATTAATAATTCACCGAGGGCATGAATATCGCCACCACTCTGCTTAACACCAACAATCACACGTTCCTTAGCCAGCTTCTCGAGAACATTCACGCTTACAACGTTCCAAGGCACCACATTGTAAACGATAATAGGCATTCCAGTCCTCTCATAAATCCTCCTATAGAATAGGTAATTGCCTTCATCACCAGCATTAAATAGGTAGTGGGGTGGCGTTACCATGATAGCGTCGACACCGAAATCCTTAATTATCAAGGCCCTCCTAATTGCTTGGTAGGCTGAGTCGACAATAATACCAGCAATCACTAGGAAATTACTACCCCTCAATTCAACAGCAGCCTCAATGAGTCTCTTAAACTCCTCATCAGTCAGGGCATAGCCCTCACCCGTACTACCGCCAACAGCGACACCATTAACACCAGTATTCTTAAACCCACGAAGCTCCTCAGTAAATAAATCAAAATCCACCTCATCATCCTCGTTGAAAGGGGTAACCACAGGAGGAATCACACCAAATAACCCTAAGCCAACACCCATATGCATTCTTCATAAATGGATTTATTAATTTTCCCCGAAATACCACTTGATTTTCAATCAATGGAAAGTTGTATTGAGGTTAGTAATTTGAATCTTATCACATACCCATGATAGGGATTCTTGGGTAAACCTCGTGAAACGATATCCAGCCCTGTTATGAATATGTCCACAGCTGTATGAGGGCTTTATATATCTGTATAACGTAAACCGCATTACCTTACCTCATTCCCAAGCAGACCTCTCATCATCGCAGCTCTGCTAATCCTCGCCTTTAAGGTGTCTGCTCAAGGCATCTAATTGTATACCATTCTGCATTAATTAAATAATATAAACCCTTAATCCTTACCTTCACTATGCAACGCCAAATCCCCGTTTACGAACCAGCCACAGGGGAGGTCCTCGCATATGTACCTGACATGAGCATTAACGAGGTTAGGGATGCCATAGATAAGGCTTATGATGCCTTACCTAGGCTTCAATCAATACCAGCCTACGAGAGGGCTAGGCTACTGATGAGGGTTGCACAATTGATTAGAGGCCGCAGGGAGGAGTTGGCTAGGCTATTGACTAGGGAGATTGGTAGACCTATTAAGAGCACTAGGCTAATAATAGAGAGGACTGCCAGGATTTACGAATTAGCAGCCCAGGAACTACCCCACGTGTTAACCGGCGAATTCGTGCCCCTTGAGGCCTACGATTACCCACCTGGTAATGAAAGGAGGATAGCCATCGTTAGGAGGGAACCCATTGGTGTTGTTGGGGCGATAACACCGTTCAACTTCCCGCCTGACAGCATGGCACACAAGGTAGCCCCAGCACTGGCAATGGGCAACACCGTGGTCCTTAAGCCGAGCAGGTACTCACCCCTAACCGAAAGTGAGATAGCCAAGCTGATAATTGAAGCCGGGTTCCCTGAGGGCTCAATAGTGGTGGTGACCGGTGACTCATCCATGATAGGGGACGAGTTCGTGAACAACCCTAAGGTATCCCTAATAACCTTCACAGGCTCATCCAAGGTTGGGCTTGAACTGGCCAGTAGGGCTATACTGAACGGTAAGAGGGTTATAATGGAGCTTGGAGGCAGTGACGCAATGATAATACTGGAGGATGCCGACTTGAATAGGGCTGTGCAGGCAGCCACGGTGGGTAGGTTTGACTATGCTGGTCAATTCTGCAACGCCACCAAGAGGGTTATAGTTAGGGAGGAGGTTTACGATGAATTCGTTAGGAGGCTCACCGAGAGCGTTGCAATGCTTAAGATAGGGGACCCACTTAGCGAGGACACTGACGTAGGGCCCTTGATCAGTAGGGATGCCGTGGAGACAATGGAGTCCTTCGTTAATGACGCATTAAGCAGGGGTGGGAGGGTAATCTACAGGGCTGGTAAGGTTCCCGATAGGGGCTTCTACTACCCACCAACCATACTTGAGGCACCCTACGATGCTAGGGTTTGGGTTGAGGAGGTCTTCGGCCCAGTCCTACCTGTGACCAAGGTTAAGAGTGATGATGAGGCCGTGGAGGTGGCTAATAGGACCGAGTATGGGCTGGATGCTTCAATATTCACAAGGGACTTCTCAAGGGCCTACAGGCTGGCCTCCAGGATTAAGGCTGGCACCGTATTCATTAACGATACCACTAGGTTAAGGTTTGATAACCTGCCCTTCGGGGGCTTTAAGAAGTCTGGGATAGGTCGTGAGAGCGTTAAGGACACCATGATGGAGATGAGCGAGGTCAAGGTTATAACCTACACCCTTTAAACCACCTCTCCGGAGACGGTGGTCATGGAACCCAAGGGCACGATTAGAACACCTAGAGCTTATTAATGCCCTTTACGGCATCACCAGCGAGCTTACTTTAAATATGGGTCTAGGCAACGGTAGCTATGAACAGGTTTAAGGTGGCTATGGCTACTAGCCTAACCGCAGGCCTAATGATAATGGCTGTATTGGTTTTGATAGCCGTCGTTCCACTTAGTTCGCTATTCCAGTTTCCACTCATCCTATTGCTGGTGGTGTTGTGGGTGCTTGGGGTGGCTGTGTACAGAATGCTTAGTAGTGCTAGGCTAAGCTCCTCCAGCTATATACACAGGTACACGCCCTACTCACTGGCCTTAACCCTAATGTTCATTGTGGCCGGGGTTATGCACCGGTGGGTTGCCATGGGTGTACTTCTAATTGCTGGGTATTCCTTCGAATTAGTGGCCGGCTTCATACTTTACAATGACTTTAAGGCAATAACGGGGAGGGGTAACGCGTTGATGTTCTTGGTGGGCATAAGCTTATTCATACTCTCACTGCCATTAGCCATAATGAGAATTCCATGGCCTGCGGTGGTTGGGGTCCTGTTAAAGACCATTAGCATAGCCAGGGTTATCCGCAGCCCTAGGCCAAGTCCACCCATTAGGCAAACTCTCACTGCCATTAGCCATAATGAGAATTCCATGGCCTGCGGTGGTTGGGGTCCTGTTAAAGACCATTAGCATAGCCAGGGTTATCCGCAGCCCTAGGCCAAGTCCACCCATTAGGCAAACACCCAGGTTAGCCACTTAATGCATTCAGGCGTTGGCGTATTCATCAGTGGTCAGTAAAGGGTGCATTCAACACGCTGATTGTAATCCTGGTAAAGGGTTTTAAGCATTAGCCACTTCACCAACCTGTGAACACCAGGGCCTTAACGATGGCTGTTAGGATTGGGTTGAGGGGGTTGGCGGCCAGGAAGGCGATGACCATAATGACCATTATCGCCATAGCCACAGCAGTGGCGCTCCTAGTCGCCCTAGAGACCGTTACCTACGGCGTTAAGTACACGGTGGGGCTTGAGGTTAAGTCTATACTGCCTGCTGACCTAATGGTGTACACCTCATCAGCCATAATACCTGAGCAGTTGGTCAACATGATCAATGGGTTAAGGTACGTGGAGTACGCTGCCCCGGCAATACTCACCGGTGCAATCGCCGGCGGACACCAGGTAACCCTCATTGGCTTATCCACGGATTCACTCAGCTACTTCTACCCCCAGTTAACCCAGGGCTCACTACCCATTGGCAGCGATGACTGTATAATATCTCAGCAGTTGGCCCAGGCCCTAAACGCCACCGTGGGTAGTTACATATACATCTACGTTCCACAGGGCTTGACTGGGACCTACAGTGTGCTTAGGCTCAGGGTTTCGGGGATCTTCACCAGTATATTCGGTGGGTTGCTTGGCTTCCAAGTCTACATGGTCGTGGCCCCCCTAGGCTACCTCCAATCCCAGTTGAACATTGGGGACTTCGTGAACGTGATATTCATCAAGGTTGTCAGCGATAATGCAGCCATCATAGGCAGGTTGAACACGGCCATGAAGCAGTTGATCCCCGAGGCCCAGGTCTACGAGCAGCAGTCCATAATAGGGAGCGTTAATGAAATCGTTAACCTGATCAACGTCTTCTTCCTAATAGTCATAGTGCTCAGCGTGGTTATAGCGGGCCTAATAGTGGCTATAATGGTGTTGATAAACATTAGGGAGAGGAGGAGGGAGATAGGGATAATGAAGGCCATAGGGGCCTCCAACGGCCAGGTGATGCTCATATTCATAACCCAGGTCATAGCCGTCTCACTGATAGGTGGCTTAATTGGGCTTATTGGGGGTTACTACGGCTCAATACTAATGGTTAAGTTGATTAATTACCTAGGGTACAGCATCAACATAATCATTAGGCCAATGCCCCAGTTCTTCGCCCTAGGCTTAGCCACGGCACTGGGGACTGGGGTGGTGGCCTCTGTGCCGCCGCTGATGAGTATTGTTAGGATTAGGCCTGCTGAGGTTATTAGGACCGAGTAGGCTAGATTAAGGCTCCCTTAACCACCTCGGCTATTGCCCTAGCCAACGGTGGAGGTACAGCCTCACCAACCTGGTTAAACTGCGAGTCCCTACTGCCCAGGAACACGTGGTTGTCCGGGAACCCCATTAACCTAGCCTGCTCCCTAACAGTCAGCAACCTATCCTCGTATGGGTGTATGAACCTCACGCTACCCATGACTGTTGGGGCTGGTTTATTGGGGTGTAGCTTAATGAAGTTCCTGTAGACTCCCCCAGAACCCCTGTAGGTGTATAGGGCCTGCCCCCACGCAACCCTACTAATCCCCCTAACCTTCCTCGGGGACACTGGGACTGGTTCATGGTTTGGGATTTGGGGTGTTGGTTCAGGTAACCCACTCAAGGCCTCGGCCACGGTAACTACCCTACCGGCCTTACGGGGCTTGATCTTAATGTTGGATATGAAGACCCTCCTTCTTATGCTTGGCACTAGGTAATCCTCCGCATGAAGTACATTGAAGTAGACCTCACCATAGCCAACCCTCCTAAACTCGCCCACCAATGCCTCCCTGAGCCCACCCTCCATTATAGCCGCCACGTTCTCCATCACGAAGACCCTTGGCTTAAGCTCACCCACAAGCCTAATGAACTCCAGGGTTAATTGACCAAGCTCATCCATGTAGAGCCTATCCAGCGGCTCGCCAAGCCTCCTCGGGTTAGCCCCAGTGTAGGCCTCGCAGGGTGGTCCACCAATCACGACGTCCACATCCCCAACGTACTTCACAATGTCGGAGCCGTTGATAAGCCTAGCGTCACTCCGTATAACCACCGCCTTGGGGAAGTTTAGGCTGAACGTCCTAACCGCATCAAGATCCACATCGAGACCAGCCACAACCTCAAAGCCCGCATCCCTAAACCCAACCGAGAAGCCACCAGCCCCCGAGAAAAGGTCAACCACCGTGAAGCCCACGGTTGAGGCTGCTTAAGGGCCTATTCATAAACCTAACCACCCAAGCCACCAGGACACCACCAGGCTGGGTTTGCGCCCACCACCCGCACCTTCGGGCGATTGGGAGTGGCAGGCTCCCCCCTCGGGGAAACCCTCGGGGGATACACCCCCACCCCATCAACCCCGTCTTCTACGGGAGCCCTAACCACCCCCAGCCGGGTAACCCCGGCCAGGAGCGGCGGCCGCCTATTTTAGGGGCGGGTTTCCCGCTTAGATGCCTTCAGCGGTTACCCCAAGCGGCGTGGCTGCCCGGCACTGCCCTGCCGGACAACCGGTAGACTAGAGGCCGCGGCGCCCCGTTCCTCTCGTACTGAGAGCACCTTCCCCGCAGGCGGCCAGCACCCCCGACAGGTAGAGACCGACCTCTTGAGGAGGGGGAGGCCAGGTTAAGAACGTGGGTCAATTATAGTATATGACGTGCCCTTTCTGCCTTTAGGGGGTGTCTGAAGCCTACCTCCATTAGAAACCTCCTTAGCGACTCCCTTTTGTTTATTAAAACTCTATATCTTGGTTTCCACATATCTCTCGTAATGGCTACTCTATACTCTATTTCTAAGTTTTTAAGCACTTTTTCAATGATTTCTATATAGTTAATATTAGTATTTGTTATAGCTACTTGGTAATACACTTTGTTGTTCCTGCATACCCATTTGTATATACTCCCCTCAGCATCTACAAAACCTTTTACCCACTCATGCGTATCTATGGGGTTCGTTAGTCTCGGCTTTAAAGCCTTGGCTAATTCCTCGCTATATATTGATAAATACCAAACCGTGCCATCCCAATGAATTCTACAATTATATTTCATGTCCGCATTAATTAACATGCAAAGGGCTTCTAAGAACTCTTTTGATGCGTCAAAGATTCTAACTCTCCACCTTCCATATTTATCCAACGTGATGCTTCCATCTCCTGCCGCCAAGCCAGCTAGGTAATCCAGCATGAACCCCCGTATTTTCCATAATTCGAGGGTAAATATTACTTTCGATACCTGACCATCCCCCTCTGTCTCACGACGGTCTGAACCCATCTCACGTTCCCCTTTAATGGGCGGGCAGCCCCACCCTTGGCGGCTGCTGCACCGCCAGGATGGGAAGAGACGACGTCTGGGTACCAAACCGCGGGGTCGATGGGAACTCTCACCCGCGACGAGCCGGTTACTCCTGGGGTACCTTTTCCGACATGCCCGGCCCCCTCCAGTGGGGGCACGAGCGTTCGCTAGGCCCCGGTTTCCCGCCTGCCCCCCTAGCGTTCAAGGGGGCAGTCAGCCCCGCATTTGGCCTTACCCTCCACGGTCGGTTTCTGACCGACCTGAGCGGAGCTTTGGGCACCCCTGATATCTTTTCAGGGGTGTGCCGCCCCAGCCAAACTGCCAACCCGCCGCTGTCCCCCAGGGGTGGCCCCAGGGTTAGGGGCAGAGGAGGGAATGGGTGGTGTTTCATTGACGCATCCCCACGGCCCAGAGACCGTGGTTCATCGCTCCCACCTACACTATGCACCCCCTCCCCCACCCCAACAGCGGGCTGCAGTAAAGGTCCACAGGGTCTTCTCGCCCCGTCGGGGGTCCCAGGACTCTGCACCTGGAGGTGGGTTCGCCGGGCGCCAGGCTGGGACAGTGGGGACCTCGTTGATCCATTCATGCACGCCGGAACTCTCGGAGGACGACCACGTGGAACCCCACGCGGTCGCCCATACCCGGCAAGGCATTTGGCTACCTTCCTCCCGGGGGGTCCCCCGCAAAAAGAGGGATAAAGATTAGGAGCTAAGAACTGAGTCGTAATCAAGAAGTTTCAACACTTCTTCAATTGGTCTTTTCCTATGTGACTTGGGGTTTACATGTGAAAGTTCGTATGCCAGTACCACGAGCCTCCGCATCCCCTCCCTTTCTCTATGCACCCCTTTAGACAGCGAGATCAAGATTTCTCTAAATAGACTATAGGCCTTACCTTTTGAGTGCAAGAGATGTCGGTATCTATCTAAAAATGGTATTAGGCATTCTGTTAATTCTTTGATATTGTCAACAATATAGAGGTATAGATGTTTCTGTCCCGGTTTCTTGATTATCCTCCCTGCATTAATTACGCCATGTATTATTTCAAGCGGCTCCCTGTTTAATTGCGAAATGCTGAAGACAAGATCTAGCCTCAGACCATATCCCCGCTGATACTTTATCGACACCGAGAAACTGGCCTCCGCATCAATAAAGCCAACAACATACCCTATGGCAATATCGCCACCCACGCAACCCGACTCCATGGAGAAGGACAAACACAACCTTAGCATTTAACTCTAACGCCCATGTACATTTAAACACGTGCGGGGAAACACCCCCGTTAAGAGGGTCAGAGCTGGGCCCCGGCCTCCGCAGGCCGTAAGGCTTTTTAACCTGACTTGGTAGGCACGGAACCCTCATCTTTACCTTCAACGGCCTGCGGATGGCCGAGTTTACCCCCGGCCTTCAGCGGCGCTTAGCCCGGTTGAACCCGGGTTTCACGTACCGCCAGTGGCCAGGATTCAGCCCCCGTACAAACCCTTGCGGGCTTGCGGGGACCTATGTTTTTGTTAAACAGTCAGGTCCCCCTTGCCACTGCGACCCACGGCTCCGGGGTTTACCCAGGGCCGCGGGCACCCTTTATCCCGAGGTTACAGGGCTAATTTGCCGAGTTCCCTAGCCTGGCGTGACCCGAGCCGCCTTGGGCTTCTCACCCAGGCGACCTGTGTCGGTTCTTGGTACGGTCGTGGGGGCTCGTTCCCCACCCCCTTTTCATGGGCCCCGGGAGTCGGGTGAACCAGGCTCAAGGCCCGGCTATTACCGTCTTCAGCCGGTTCTCGCCATGACGGCACTCCCCGGCCTTCGACGGTTAAATGGGGCGGCAGCCCCACTCACCCTATCCCGAGGCGTCGGGGGTGGGGCCTGCGTTGCCGCAAACCTACCCCCACGGCACGGGAATGTTAACCCGTTTCCCTTTCGGCGGGTGCCAGTTAGGCCCCGCCTTAGGACCGGCTAACCCATGGCTGATGATCATTACCATGGAACCCTTAGCCTTTCCGGCGGAGGGGTATCCCACCCCTCTTCGCTGCTACTACCGCCAGGATCCTCATTCACCGCGGGTCCACCGGACCTCACGGCCCGGCTTCTGCCCCACGGCGACGCCCCCCTACCCCACGCGGGCCAATGGCCCGTGGGCCGGGGTCTCGGCGGCGGGCTTGAGTCCCTGTGCGTCTTCGGGGCCCCCCACCTCAGCGGGTCCGCTGTTACGCGTTGCTTAGCCGATGGCTGCTGCTGGGCCTACGGTCCCGCCGTCTTCGGTGGGGGACACCCTTCTAGATTGACACTTAGCCCGCACTTTGGGGCCTTAACCCCGGTCTGGGTTGTTTCCCTCTCGGCCCCCAAGCTTACCCCTGGGGAACCCGTCTCCCCCCTTCTACGGGGCCCGCGGGTTCGGAGTTTGACCCGGGACCGGAGCCTTTCGGCCCCTGCATCCCGGATCAGTGCTCTACCCCGTGGGCACCCTTTGGGGAGGCCAGCCTGAGAGCTGCTTCGGGGGGAACCAGCTATCACCGAGCTTGATTGGTCTTTTGCCCCTAGCCCGGGGTCACGGGAACGATTTGCACGTCAGAACCCCTAGCGGGCCTCCACGGGGCTTTCGCCCCGCTTCACCCTACCCCGGGCTAGATCGCTCGGTTTCTGGTCTCCCACCTGTGACTACGGGCCCTTAACAGACCCAGCCCCTCACCGGTTACCCGGCTGCGGGCCTTCGGTTTCCCTACGCCTCCGGGGTTAACCCCCTTAGGCTCGCCACAGGTGGGAACTCCCTGGCTCGTGTTTCTGGACGTAAGGGGTGACCCCGTACCCCACCCTCGTACTCCCGGGTCGCCCCGGTTTCCTTCGGGTGGGGTTATCCTTGAGGGCCACCCCACCTGTAACCGCCCGGTTTCAGGCTCTTTTCACACCCCTTGCGGGGTTCTTTTCAGCTCTAGGGGTGCGGGCCCCAGGTAAGGCAACACAATGACTAAACTGCGTAACACCTGGACCCGCGGCTTAACGGGCATTTGGGCAAGGCCCATTACAGGCAATCCCCCAACCCCACCGGTGGGGTTTAGGTGAAGGTAAGACAATTAACCAATGAACCGCGGGTCGCTGGATGAACTAAGCCATGCGCGTCCTGGGAACCCGCACTTTCCCTCACGGTACTTGTTCGCTATCGGACTCGGGACGTACTTAGCCTTAGGGGCTGGAGGCCCCCGTATTCCCACGGCAAAACCAAGCCGTGGTACTCCGGGACCTTGGGACTCCGCCAGGCGGCCTTTAGCCTACGGGACTATCACCCTCTTCGGTGGGGCTTTCCAGCCCACTTCGGCTAGGCCACCCCGGCGGTACCCAAGCCCAAACACCACATCCCCCCACGGTTAACCCATGGGGGTTCGGTTTGGGCTCCTCCCCTTTCGGTCGCCCCTACTCGGGGAATCCCTTTTGGTTTCCCCTCCTGCGGGTACTAAGATGTTTCCGTTCCCCGCGTTCCCACCCCCTACGGGGTACCTGAGCCTATTCGGCCCAGGTGGGAAGCCCCATTCGGGGATCCCGGGATCAACGCCTGCCTGCGGCTACCCCGGGCATATCGCCGCTTGCCGCGCCCTTCCTCGGCGCCCGAGCCGAGCCATCCACCGGGCGGCTTCGTGGCACGGGTGGCGGGTAAGCGCCCCAGCCTGGTGGCTGAGGGAAGAAGCCCCATTGAACCCCAACCCCTTGAAGGAGGTGATCCGGCCGCAGGTTCCCCTACGGCCACCTTGTTACGACTTCGCCCCCCTTGGGGACCCCCAACTCGACCCCCCAGTGAACCCAGGGGGCCTCGTTAAGGATCCCCTTGGGTGGCGCGACGGGCGGTGTGTGCAAGGGGCAGGGACGTATTCACCGCGCGTTGGTGACACGCGGTTACTAGGGATTCCACGTTCACGAGGGCGAGTTGCAGCCCTCGATTCCTACTGGGGCGGGGTTTACGGGATTGCCTCCCCCTTTCGGGGTCGGAACCCGCTGTCCCCGCCATTGCAGCTCGCGTGCAGCCCCGGGGTTTCGGGGCATACTGACCTGCCGTAGCCCCCTCCTTCCTCCGGCTTACGCCGGCAGTCCCCCTTGTGTGCCCCCTACCCCGAAGGGTAGGGTGGCAACAAGGGGCGGGGGTCGCGCTCGTTGCCAGACTTAACTGGACACCTCACGGCACGAGCTGACGACGGCCATGCACCTCCTCTCAGCTCGTCCGGCAAGGTCATTAGCCTGGCCTTCATCCTGCTGTCGCCCCGGGTGAGGTTTCCGGCGTTGACTCCAATTAAGCCGCAAGCTTCACCCCTTGTGGTGCCCCCCCGCCAACTCAGGGGGAGGTGGGAGCTGGACAGACAAAGAGGACAAAGATTACATTCATAGTTCCTCTGCGCCAACTTAACCTCATAATTATATTCACTACTTCTTAATTATCACCTTTGCACCCAGCTCCCAACCTCCCTTTCCTTTAAGTTTCAGCCTTGCGGCCGTACTCCCCAGGCGGCGGGCTTAACGGCTTCCCTACGCCACTGGGCGGGCCCTAAGCCCGCCCAACAGCTAGCCCGCATCGTTTACAGCTGGGACTACAGGGGTATCTAATCCCCTTTGAGCCCGGGCCAGGTCGGCTTGGTGAGGTAAAGATGAGGGGGATTGAAAAGGGGGGTTAATACGCGTGGGTCGTCGTAGCCCATAGAACTATAGCCGAGCATCTGTCGCACTCCATGGCGTTTTGCTGTGTTTCAATTTGTTAAATCTTACGCAACGCTGACCTGGGCCCGGTTTGCTCCCCCAGCTTTCGCCCCTCACCGTCGGGCGTGTTCCAGCCGGGCGCTTCCGCCACTGGTGGTCCTCCCGAGATTATCGGATTTCGCCCCTACCTCGGGAGTACCCCCGGCCTCTCCCACCCCCAAGCCCGGCAGTATCACCCCCAGCCCACGGGTTGAGCCCGTGGATTTCAGGGGTGACTTACCGGGCCGGCTACGGGCGCTTTAGGCCCAGTAAACGCCCCGACCACTCGCGGGGCTGGTATTACCGCGGCGGCTGACACCAGACTTGCCCCCCGCTTATTCCCCCCGCTCCTTGCACGGGGGAAAAGCCGTCCTCATCGGACGGCACTCGGGGTGGCCCCGTCGCGGTTTCCCGCATTCCGCTAGGGCTGGCGGAGTTACCCACCAGCCCTATTTGCGGAGTATTCGAGCCTGCTGCACCCCATAGGGCCTGGGCCCTTGTCTCAGTGCCCATCTCGGGGCTCCCGCTCTCACGGCCCCCACCCGTCTTCGGCTTGGCGGGCCGTTACCCCGCCAACTACCATGATGGGCCGTAGCCCCATCCTCGGGCGAACCACGCCGGGTGCCGGGCGTGGTTCCTTTGGGGGAGGGGGCCTTCCAGCACCCCTCCCCTGTGGGGGATTAGCCCCAGTTTCCCGGGGTTGTCCCCCTCCCGAGGGTAGGTTGGCCACGTGTTACTGAGCCGTGCGCCGCGCCCCAGCGGGTCCCTGGGGCGCTCGACTCGCATGGCTAAGCCCCACCCCGATAGCGGTCGGGTCCGGCAGGATCAACCGGTTTCAGGATGCGGCCGCAAGGCCGCTCCTGGGGGTTGGGTTTGTTCGGGCTTCTTCCCCTTTCCTGGTGGCTTGGGTGGATCACCCCTCAGGCTCACCCCAGGTTTGCCCCGGTGGTGTTTCTGAGGGGCTCATGAATTTTATTGAGCGTGCAGTAGGTTCCTCGAAGCCCCCTTATTTAAGCTTTATCCCTTGATTCACCATGTCGCCTTGGCGGTGTAGTGTTTATATTCGGGGCCTGTTTTTAAGGGTTATGGGCGTCAGGATGATTGATGTTTCGGCTAAGGAGCCTATTTACAGAGAGGCTTGGGTTGAGGGTTTGGTTAGGCTTAAACCCGAGTTGGCTAGGGCTATTGGGGATTCCTGGTTCATAGGGCTTGGTAACCTGGCCACCTCAATATCAGTATCAGCCATAATGGCCACCAAGAGGGCTTGGGAGTACATACCACTTCTGCACCCAATACCCATAACCAACGTTGACGTTAAGCTAACCCACGGTGAGGATTACGTGGGCCTGAGACTAAGGGCCAGGACAGTGGCCCAGACTGGGGTTGAGATGGACGCCCTCTTCGGGGCCTTGGTGGGCTTGGTGACGGCTTGGAACGTGATTAAGGCTAAGCACTGCGTCTGTGGGCCTAATGGGGATTGCAGGGTTGTTGAGGAGGGTGAGGAGACTGGGGGCTTATCATTCAGTGGGATTGGGGAGATTAAGGGCATTGAGGGGGTTAGGGTGATTAGGAAGGTTAAGGGGGCTGAGGCCAATCTAGACTCAAGTGACCCTGCAGTTGCCAACACCGCCAAGGCTCCACCAGTGGTTACACTCTTCGACGCCTCAAATGAACCAATGTACATTGGTGATGCCGTGGCCAGTGGTTTCATTAAGCTTAGGCAAAGCACCGTTGAGTTGATTAGGAGTGGGGGGCTGGAGAAGGGTGACGTGTTAACGACGGCCCAACTAGCAGCCTTAACAATGGCTAAGAGGGCCTGGGAGCTGCTACCCCTAATCCACCAGAATTACATAACGCACGTGGCCGTTGGTGTTGAGGTTAAGGATAATGGAGTCTACGTCAGGGTTAACACCAGGAACATTTCAAGGACCGGCTCAGCCATGGAAGCTTTGATGGCTGTTGGCGCGGCGCTGCTGACGGTTTGGGACATGGTTAAGAAGTATGAGAAGGATGCTGAGGGCCAGTACCCGGATACCGAGATAAGCTTCATTAGGCTTGAGAAGGCGGTTAAAACACCTGTGCAGTAGGTTTAAACAAAACAAAGGCACTAATTCAGTATAGTATTATAGTAATTATATTGCGTAGTACGGCTGCTGCGTGGGGGATGGTTTGGCCTGCTGAACCCCCTGCTGCCTAACCCCCTCCACGGCATCCTTAATCTTTGCGTAATCCTTACCCACTATGATTACCCTAACCCCTTCATCAGCGACCCTCAACTCGTCGCCGACCTGAACCGTGTACTCGCGGCTTAGCAGCACACCCTCGTAGACGTTGACAACCATCACCTGCCCCACGACCCTGAGTGAATCATACTCGTACTGCGTCATGATGGGTGGGTGCTCCTCAGCCCCATCATTGGAGCTGCCCAGGTAGAGGGCTTCAATAACCTTAACCCTACCGCCACTCATGGGTACCTGACCAATGACTTGGGTTATTGGCTTGTCACCGACGTAATCAACATTAACGTTAACCCCCCTCTTAACGTACCTGGTAACCTCGTTGGTAACTATGCTTCTAATGTTCTCCATAGACTCAATCCTCCTGGCGAACAAAGACATACCGCCAAGCATACCTAGAACACTGAACCTAGGTTTAAAAATACTGGGCTAGGGATAAACCGTAAGTTAATTAAGGTGCCCCAGATCCACGTCGACGTGGCCAGTAGTACGGTTAAGTTGTCAGTTGGGTTAACGTACGTTGGCTCCATAGCGGCGGGCGCATTCTCAACGGGAGTTGAGGTTGTACACTTCTTCACCTACTTCGGTTCACTTGGCTTGTTCAGCGTAGTAATTGCCGCCGTATTGTTCACGCTCTTCCCGATTATTGGGCTGGAGTACGCCAGGTTAACGGGCTTCTATGACTACGGTAGGTTGGTTAAATCACTAATAGGTGAAGTCCCCTACGTTCTCTTTGAACTGGTCTACGTGGCGCTCGTGGTCCTCTTCATAAGTGCCGTCATGGCTGCTGGTAGCCAACTTTTAACATCAATACTGGGCTTTAACCCATACTACGGCTTGGCCTTAATGTACCTGGTATCGCTACTCATAGTTATCCTTGGGAGGAGGGTTGTGCTTAGCTCCGAGGCATCATTAACCACGGTTAAGGTGTCCATAATAACGCTGGCCACCTTAACCATAATATACCTGTCCTGGGGTAGGGTGACCTGCTCGATGAATCATGTGGTCGACCCCTCAGGTTGGCTTCATAATCCACTGGGCTTCATTGAGTCACCGATTCTTTACGTAAGCTACAACCTAGTGGGCATCCCGGCAATGGCCAGTGTGGCCCAGGACTTGAGTAGCAGGAGGGATGTTGTTGAGGCATCGCTGATAGGCGGCTTAACATTGAGCCTAATGATTACGCTGGAGTACTTGGCTACACTGGGTTACTACAACTATGCCACGAATCCAAGTTACCCCTTCGCCAACCTACCCATCTACTACGCCCTAGTGTACTCAAGGGCCCCCTATATCCTTGTGATCCTTTACGTAGTGTTCCTCTACATAGCCCTCCTAACAGCCCTCGTGGGTAACATAAACTCGATTACCTACAGAGTTGAAGTCGCCTTGAAGGGTAGGCGTAGCGTTAGACCTGCGGTAACAATCACCGTGTTAACCGTAGCCACCTTCATAGCTATAAGCGGCCTATACAACATAGTCTCAGTTGGGTACACGTACCTCTCATATGCCTTCCTAGCCTTATTCACAGTACCCCTAGCCTCAGTGGGCGCCTACAGGGTGTTCACCAGGAACCACTAAAAGACCTACGACTCTTTCCCCCTTTCCTTGGCTTCATCGCCGTTTAGCATGCTTCTTAATGCCTTGGCTAACTCATCCCCAAGCTGCCTTGAGTTGGGCTTCATTGATGCGTATATCTTAGAGGCCTCCTCCTCAAGCCTCCTCCTAACGGATTCAGGCACCTCCCTACCTGAGCCTATTAGGGAGAGCATGGACTCCATCCTGCTCCTGAAGTTCGGGTCTATTAGCGTTGGTGCGTACTTGGATAGTGAGGCTATGAGAGCCTTACCGAGCGGTGTCGGTATGCACTGCCCCTTAACAATCTTAATGTACCTCCTCTTGACGTTGGTATGTATGTGGTCCTGCATGGTTGCATCCGTGCCTATTCCATACTTCCTCATTAGCCTAAGGAGCTCTGACTCGCTTAGGTATGGTGGAGGGGTTGTTTTCCTCTTAACAACCTTAACATCCTTAACCGGGATCTGCTGGCCAACCCTTAAGCCGCCCACCGGCAGTGGGTTAACCTGTGGCCTTTCGAATGGGTATATTGAGAAGTAACCCTCCTCAATAATCCTAAGCCCACTGGCCTCAAAGAGTACACCACCGGCCTCAACGGTAATCCTCTGCTCCTCCACTAGGGCTGGGGGGCTTAGGGTTGCTAGGAAGTGCCTAACCACGAAGTCGTATATGACCCAGTACTTGAAGTTCCTGAACTTGGCCATGACCTCAGCCTTATCCGCAGCCTTAACAGGGTGTATGGGTGGGTGTGCATTGTCACTGCTCCTACCGGCCGTTGGCCTTATGCCCGAGGCCAGCAGCCGCCTTGAGTACTGCCCATACGTTGTCGTTGAGGCCAGTGCCTTAACAATCCCCCTGAGGTCTAGGGTTGGTGGGTAGATATTGGTCTCGGTCCTCGGGTACGATATGTAGCCCTGCCTGTAAAGCTCCTCTGCAATATCAAGAGTTTGCTTACTCCTAATGTTGAGGAACCTGCTAGCCCTCCTCTCAAGTTCAACAGTGTCGAGTGGCTTGGGTGGATTCACGTGAACCTCCTTGGCCTCAGCAACCTTAACAATGGCCCTGCCGGCCTCCTTAACCCTCCTGAAGACTACTTGAACCTCCCTGAGATCCTTGAACTTATCCACGGACTCTAGGGTCACCTCCCTGCCGTTGACCTCGATCGTCAGCTTGATCTTGTAGTAGATCTCGGGCTTGAAGTTCTCTCTCTCCAGGGCCCTTTGAACAACTAGGTTAAGCACCGGCGTTTGGCATGGGCCATAGCTTAGGAATTCGCCCCTACCTAGGGGGGCCTTGCTTGACTTGGCGCTTAGCGTTAGTAACCTAGTGAAGGTTGCCCCATACTTAAGGTCGAGCACCATCCTCGTGAACACCTTCCTAGCCCAATTAACGTTGAGGGTTGTTAGCCTACTGAAGGCCCTCCTAATGTCATCTCTTGTTATAGCTGAGAACAGTACCCTCCTGAACCTTAGCCTTGGGTTCCTCAACCTGGCCACCATCATGACCTCGTAGGCTATGGCCTCACCCTCAACGTCTGAGTCTAAGGCTAGTATGAGCTCCCTGGCCTCCTTGGCCAGTTCAACCAGGGTCATTATGTATGGCCTATCCTGCCACCTAATGACCATTACAGGTTCAAGCTCAATTAACCTACCCGGCTCCACACTACCCCAGTTGTTGTAGGTGTCCTCGAAGTCGAAATCAAGTATGTGGCCCTTGAGGCCCATTGAAGCCCAATACTCCCCATTAACCTTGAAGAAGTACACTGGGACATTGTTAATCTTCCTGGTTGAGTAACCACCGTCAGCTAGGTACTGGGCTATTGCCTTAGCCACACTATTCTTCTCAGCCACAACTAGCCTATTCACTGGGGTTAGCTAGCCGAAACGTTTAATAAATCCTTCAGTGAATTTGAGGTGATTCAAATGTCCAGTGAAAGGAAGCCGGATGAGAAGAAGCAGCAGCCGCAGATACCCCCACCACCGTTGACACCGCAACAAGCCCAGGCAACTACCCCACAGGTTCAGCAGAGGCAGGGTGAGCAGGTTAACCCAATAGTACCCCCACCCCCGGTGGCTCAGCAACCTCCCCAGCAGCCCCAATACCAGCAGTTACCCATGCAGCCACCCACGCAACAAAGGCCGGTTATACCACCCACGCAGCCTATGCCATACCCACCATCCCCGTATTACCAGCCTAGGCCGCCTCAACCCCAGCCACCCATGCAGTACCCCCCATACCCAGCGCCCATGCCCCCCATGGCCCAGCAACCCATTATTCAGCCACCACCCATGGTTAGGCCTGAGGAGCAGCTATCAGTTAGCGGTGATGTTCATAGGGCCTTCAGGTACGCTATGATAGTCGGCGTACCCTTGGCCATTGGTGGTGTTGTTGTTGCCCTACTGGCGTCCCTAGCGTTAAGCATACCGGCCTACGTATACCTGGTGATGGGCGTGTCGATAGTGCTACTGTCGCTTGCACTGATAATTACAAGTTACTCGTGGTTCAGGTCACTTAGGGTTATTGAGAATGAGATGAATAAGCTTAGTCAACGCATAGCGACCCTACAGCAGGTTAGGCCACCAGTTCAAACACAGCCGAGGATGCCTGCACCTTCGCCGATGCAGCAGAGGTACGTTATGCCACCGCCAATGCCACCCTACATGCCGCCACCTCAGCAGCAAGGCAGTTCAAGCGACACCACCAGTGATAATGAGGATTACACTCAGTGATGGCACCTTCAAAAAATATTAGGCTGCATTGATCTCTGGCGAGGGGTTTTTAACCCCCCTCTTAGGGTTTAACAAGTAGAAGTTATGGATGCGCATAACACAGCGGCTGACGACGGGGATAATGAGTTGATAAGCACGCTACTGCTGTTGCCTACTAGGGTGTTTGAATCGCTGGTCTCTTACCCCATTAGGCTAAGTATCATGAATTCGCTTATAAATGGCCCATTAACGGTCACTGATATAGCATCTAGGTTGAGGTTGGCTAAGGGTGTTGTGCATAGGCACTTGAAGATTCTTGAGAAGATGGGTTGGGTAACAGTGGCTAGTGATGAAATAGTGAGGATACTTAACTTATCGAGGGAGGCTAATAGGGTCTACTACATGCTGTCGTCACTAATATACTTCGGCTATGATGTGAACTTCGATGGGTGCGAGATTCAGCTTAAGATTAACAGTAAGTACGTTGCCTTCGCCGACTCCAGGAAGGGCGTGTTGATTGTTAAGACCCCAACGGCAACCTATGGGTGTGTTAAGTCCTGTGGAAATGGCGTTGAGTGCATTAACTGGGCTCTTAAGGTTTCTAGGAAGTTCAGGATACAGGTTAACGTACCCAACATTAATATCAACGTTGATGATGCATTGACTCAGTTGTTCCATGGGATACTGGTTAAAAGCTTCACGTCACCCAAGGCTAAGCTGCCGTTGATTAGGATAGTTGACTTGAAGATTGACAATGTGTATAGGCAGTGGTTGGGAAACCCAATAAGGGTTAATAGTAATGGTAGTGGTCAGCATTAGCCATCTACTTAATCTCCCTATCCTTGCTTCTCCTCACCTCAACAACATCACCAAGGGTTAACTCCCCACCTCCTGATTCACCCAGCTCAGTCTCAGTCTCCTCACTCTCAACCAGTAGCCTAACCCCAAGCACCTTCTCAATCCTCCTGGCTAGGTTAAGGTCCGGGATTAACTTACCATCTTCAATATTCTTAAGCGTACTCTCCTTTATACCCAACATGCTCGCCAGGACATCCCTACTCATGCCAAGCCTACTTCTCGCATCCCTAATAACCTCACCGTAGTTTTCAATAACCTCATACCTCTCTGCCTGTGAAACATTAACCTCATTACGCCTCTTAACGGGTTTAACTGGTGTAGCCGCCCTCTGTTTAGGCTTAACCACGGTTTGCCCACCTTGAACCTGCTGAATAACCCCAGAAAGAACCCTAACACCCTTAACGTTCGCATAACGCTGCGCACAACGTTGGCATAGGTTTAAGACTGCACCATCTATCTCCACGACTATCGGTTCACCGTTGATTTCCCTCCCACATATGTCGCAGGTTAACACCATGGTTGCTTAGGTGCATTACTGCGTATTAAACCTTTTGTTTTAACAGGGGCATTGGCCGCATGTGTACTACAACCTTTATGCTAAAACTTAATAATAGTACCTAGCAATGCCTATATGGCTCAGGCCCAGGGTTTAGGCCAAGTGCTTAGGTACGTTGATGAGCTTAGGGACTTCATTATCGAACTGTATAGGGGCTTCATACCTATTAAGGCCCTTGCCCCTGAGAATGGTGGTGATGGGGAGTGGGATAGGGCTAATTACCTGCTTGGGGTGGTGAGGAGGTATTTCAATAGTGTTAGGGTTATTGAGGCCCCTGACCCAAGGGCTAGGAATGGGTCAAGGCCAAACATAGTGGCCCTAATCAATGGTAATGATGATTCAAAGACCCTTTGGGTCATAGCCCACATGGACACTGTACCCGAGGGTGATAGGTCGCTGTGGAGTGTTGAGCCATATCAAGCCACGGTTAAGGGGGATTTAATCTACGGTAGGGGTGTTGAGGATAATGGACATGGTATAGTCGCTGGTGTGGCCGTCGGTAAGGTTCTCCATGACTTAGCCGTTAAGCCACCCATCAACTACGGCTTAATACTGGCAAGTGATGAGGAGGTTGGCAGCAGGTATGGGATTAAGTATATTCTTGAGGAGGAGAGGGGCCTAATAAAGCCAAGTGACTTAGTTATTGTGCCCGACGCGGGAAGTAAAGATGGATCTATGATCGAAGTCGCAGAGAAGGGTATACTTTGGCTGAGAGTCACTGTAACTGGTAGGCAGGGGCATGCAAGTATGCCGGCATCAGCCCTAAACGCCCATAGGCTCGGCATGATGTTGGCCCTTAAGATTGATGAAACCTTGCATAGTGTGTTCAACGCTGAGGACCCCATGTTCACACCCTCATCATCAACCTTCGAACCCACTAGGGTTGATAAGAACGTTGATAACATTAACACCATCCCAGGGAGGCACACGGTCTACTTCGACTGCAGGGTACTACCAAGGTACAGCCTTGATGAAGTATTAGCCTCCGTAAACAAGGTCGCCGAGGAGTTCTGTAGTAAATACTCCTGTGGATTCAGCATAGAGGTGGTGAATAGGGATGACCCATCACCTCCAACAGACCCCAATAGTGAGGTAATTCAGCGGTTAGGCAAAGCTATTAAGATTGTAAAAGGTGTTGAAGCTAGGTACATGGGTATTGGCGGAGGAACCTATGCAAAGTACATTAGGGCTATGGGTATACCGGCAGCTGTATGGATGACCGCTAGCGATACAGCCCACATGCCCGATGAACACATTAATATTAATGACGTGTTGAGCGATGTTAAGGTGATACTAGCGTCAATACTAATGTAACATTCTAAGCACCGGCAATGCCACCATTAAGGCAATGCTTTAATTAGGCATTAACTAACCCTATGCATGAATTGGTGGGAGTTAACCTGGCCCGAGTTTGAAAGGGTTGATAAGACAGTTGCGCTATTGCCCACCGGCATAGTGGAGGCCCACGGCCCCCACCTACCCCTCGGCACTGATGCATTAATGGCAACATACATAGCCGAGGAGACCGCGAGGAGGACCAACGTTCTGCTGTTACCCACGGTTTGGTATGGGAACACGTACGTCCTAGACAAGTTCCCCGGCACAATCTCGATCAGTAATGAAACCCTCTACAGGCTTTACCTAGACATATTCAGGGAGGTGGCCAGGAATGGTGTTAGGTACCTGGTGGTTGTAAATGGACACGGGGGTAATGTTGACGCATTAAGCATGGCTGCTAAGGATGCGGCCAGGGAGACTAAATTAACGGTAATCCTAGTTAACTGGTGGATTGACCTAGCCAAGGAGACTAGGAGAAGGGTCCTCGAGACTCCTGAGGGTCACGCTGCTGAGGATGAGACCAGTGAGGTTTGGGCAGCCTACCCTCAATTGGTTAAGGCTGTCCCAAGGGATGGCTCCGCTGATGAGTGGATTGAGGTTAGGTTTAGGGTTTACGGTAAAGATGCATACGCCATGGAGTACACGAAGGCGGTCCAAGGGTACCCATCTAAGGCAAGTCAGGAGAAGGGTAGGGCAATACTTGAGGCTGCTGTTAATGAACTCACCCAGCTCATAGAAGACTTAAAGAAAGGTAAATTACCGGTTATAAAAGTTAAATAAGGCAACGTATTAACCTAGGCCGCACGTGGAGTTAAGTTAAATTGAGGCTTAATAATTCACTGCAACTAATTGCACCAAGACATCTTAAGACCGCTTTTAAGTTTAAGGTGATGCTGCTTTTATCGGCTTCTCAATAGCCGCGACTTCAATTCTTTGGGGGACCTTGGATATTGAGCTTAGGCACCTTGGGCATCTACCACCCCAATACTTGGCCACGTCTTCCGTGCTCTTGAGCCTATCACCACTGTAAAGTATGAAGCCGCACCAGCGGCATACGTATTCGATTGCCATACTTCACCAGCTTTTTAACTATCTTAAAAGCATTACCGTTAAATTATAATATCCTTATAGATATAGTGTAATGATTCAATTACTAGGAATAGAATAAATTATTTGCAGTTTAGAAAAAGAATAGGCCTCATGTTAATGAACAACACCCTCCAGTCACCGTCTCTCCGGAGACGGTGGTTTGTGTTCATTCACCTTCAGTGGTTTCGTGAACCACCGTCTCCTTCTCGGCGGTCTCCCTGGGGCCGCTCACCGCAGTGGCTCCCCAGCGGTCGCCCGTGGTTCCTCGCCCTACGGATCTCGGGACCCCAGGGTAACTAATAAAGGGTGCTAGAGTTAGGTTTATAAATCTTTTGGGGATATCCCTTTGTGGATTACATAACCATTAAGTTGCCATTTAATGCTAATGATGGTGTGGCTGGGGAGTTGTTGTCAACGGCTTGGTTGTTTAAAACAGTTGCACATAGGGTGTTGGCTGTGGCGAAGCAAATGCAAGTTCTGCCTGGCACTAAGGTTGGTTGGGTGAACATGTTTAGGCAAATTGCATATGGAATTATCCCAAATCGTAGGTATGCTGACAGTGCCGTGACTCTCGTGATGGGTGTTTACGAGTCATGTAGGTCGTTGGGTGTTGATTTTAGGAGTGTTGAATTAAGCAATTGGCTCATGTTTCAGCAGAGCGAGCTGGAGTATCCAAATAGGAACATTACCCTAAAGCCCAATTATGAGTTCCACGTTACGACAATTAGGTATAATGGGACAACCAGCAGGGTTGTGGTTAAACCCACAATACCGAGGAATCACAAGGAATTACTTGATGCAATCCTCACGGAGCATATTAAGTACATGGGTAGGGTTGTGGTTAGGGACTACGGTGTTAGGGGTAGTCAACTGTGGGTTCATGGTGAGATTCAAGTGACAGTGCCAATGGATGTTTACTACGAGCACATGGCTAGGCATAGGCGTAATGCCGGCAAACTCATTGGCGGTGCGGACGTTAACACCGATAGGATTAACCTAGCAATTATCGATGAAGATGGTGAACTCATTGACCACAAAACATTCTGGTTCAGCGAGACCTCGAGAAAGGGCTTCAGTAGGCATAGTGCATGGAGTATCATTGGCATGAGGATTCATGAACTGTTAGATTACGCTTACCGCCATGGTGTTAAGACCTTGTTCCTAGAGAACCCAGAGATTCTTGGCAGGCTGAAGCTGATGTGGGCTAAGAGTGGTGATAGGGGTCATGAGAATTACAATCACAAGGTCATGACCTTCAGGAGCTCAATCATTGAGAAAATAGCCATGAAGGCACCACTATACGGCATTGAGGTCAAGTACGTAAACCCAAGAGGAACAACAAACTCAACAGAACACGACGAAACAATGAAGAAACACGGATTGGATAGGCACACAGCATCAGCCTACTTAACAGCCCTAAGAGGACTCAAGCATCAACAAAAATGAGTAATACAAATAATCAAGAAAACCGAAACAGCCCCACCAATCATCCCTAAACACCGCCGATACGGAGCCCGTATCCACGCTAACCCTATAAGTATTACCTAAATCAGACTTAACAATACCCATTATTAAAGATGCTATGGGTTGGTAATGGGAGACTATGATGGTGTCCTCCTTAATGCTGTTTAAAACCCTCATCATCCTCATCAACACTGACTCAGCTGTTTCACCACCAGGTGGCGGATGCTTAAGTGGATTCCTTGAGTAATCTAGGAAGGGTTGCCCAATATCGTTAATCCTCTTAAGCTCCCACTCACCCATATCAACCTCCCTAACATCATCATTAATGATTACTTTGGCGTTGAGCTCCTCAGCCAAAATGCTTGCTGTCTCCCTAGCCCTAAGCAGTGGTGACGATACTATATAATTAATACCCCTAGTCACACTTCGTATAAACCTTGCAGCGCATAGAGCCTCCAGGCGCCCCCTTTCGGTTAATGGACCGATGTTGACATCTCTGCTCTGCAGTATCCCCTCCTTGGTTAGGGTTGATTCACCATGCCTCACTAGGTAAACGACAACCATCAAATGAGCCACATTAAGCCTTTATTAAGTATAACGATGCGAAAGATTATTTAATCCAAGCCCTATAGTGGGTATTTAGCCCCGGTAGTATAGCCCGGTCAAGTATACGGCGCCGACCACCATTTCTAAAATCCCCCGGGGCTTCTTCCCAGTAATGCTCAGTGCATACTCCACATCTGTTCATTGCTGTTCCCTTTACGTGGTGGCGTGGTTAAACATTTAAGTTCCTCATCATTAAACTGCAGAGGTCGCGGGATGCCGGCTAACTTACCCGCCGAGGCTAGGGCTAAGTGGCTTAAGGTGCTTGAGGCCAAGACCCCTGAGGAGAAGTTGAGGGCCCTTGAGGAGTTCCTAAGCTCAGTACCTAAGCATAAGGGTACCGAGAACCTTGTTCATTGGGCCAGGAGGAGGATGGCGCAGCTTAGGAGGGAGATTGAGCTTAAGAGGGAGAAGGAGAGGAGTAGGGGTGGTGGGGGTTTTAGGCTTCACGTGGAGAAGAGTGGTGATGTTCAATTGGCAGTGGTGGGCCCACCCATGTCGGGCAAGAGCGCACTACTCAAGTGCCTAACGGACGCTAACATTGAGCCTGACCTCATACCCTACTCCACGGTTGAGCCAGTGCCCGGAATGTTCATTGAGGATAACGTGTACTTTCAACTGGTTAAGGCGCCATCAATCAGCCTAGGCAAGGAAAGCGACATGAATGACATTGCTATATCCATAGTTAGGAATGCCGATGGCGTACTACTGGTTTTAGACTGCCTTAGTGGTGACGCTAAGTTGCAGTTTAACGCCATAAGCGAGATGATGCTTGACGACGGCGTGTACCTAGTTAAGCCTAGGGGTATTGTTAAGGTTGAGCCTAAGACTGGCATGGGGATTCAGGTTATCGGTAAGCTCGTAGGGGCTACGCATAGTGACATCGTTAAGCTGCTAACTGGGTATAGGATATATGGGGCAGTGATTTACATAGATGGCGAGGCGACGCTGGATGATGTTGAGGATGCTTTAATAAGGTCACCCGTGTATAAGCCAACAATAATAATACTCAATAACCACGATGCATGCCGTGAAGGCTTAACCAATCTAAATGTACCTATAATACCGGCTAAGCTAAGTGAGTGCATTATCAATAGGGCTGTGCTTGCCGAGACCATACTAAGGCATCTTGACTTAATAAGAGTTTACACTAAGGAGCCCTGGTCAAGTAAGCCGACTGATAAACCATTCATAATGAGGAGAGGATCAACTGTGGGTGACCTAGCCCAGAGGATACATAGTGACTTGTTTAGGAATTTTAAGTATGCCAAAGTTTGGTCAAACTCCGGGTTCTTCAGGAGGGTTGGGTTAAACTACGTGCTTAACGATGGAGATGTGGTTGAGATTCACGCATGATTAACCGCAGTACTGATTATCAATGACCCCCTTCCTGTTCCAGTGGGCTGGGTTTCGCTGCTGGGGTTTTGGGTGTTGCTCCGTTTGTTGCTGGTTTAATGGTTTTGTTCTTGGGGTGGTAACAGTGGGTAATCAACCCACCGGCTCATCTAACGGAGGGAAATAACCCCCTCTCGGAGGCACTACCCTAAGCACCAGGAAAAGCTAGACAAAGAGGGAATTAAAATGTAACCAGAAGCAAAAATACCAACCAATAGGTTAAAACTTTAAACAAACCAAGAAACAACACCACCCCTAGAAGAGGCGAGGCTTGTCGTGTGTTGTCACCACGGCACCTCGTTCATAGAATTTTAAATAAAGCATACCCCATAATAACTTTACTTAGCTAATTTTAGAGAGGGTTAGGTAGGTTTAAGCTTATCTCCAAGCCACTTAACTATGGTGTTGATTACGTTAACCCTAACCTCATAGTCATCAAAGGTGTGGCCACTCTTATCCAGCAGCATCAATGCCTTATCACTATGCTTAACCTTACTATGAAACTCCACGGACTGCTGATAGGGTACTGCCTTATCATCCACGGAGTGGATTATTAATATTGGTACGTTGACTAGCTCAGCAACACTCATGGCGTTTGAATTAGCCAACTTGATGACGTTATTTAGTCTTAACCTATATGGGCCGAAGTAAACGTAGTCACCCCTAAGCCCCTGCTCCACAACCCTACCTAACCCCGAGAAGTCTATTGCCGGTGAAAGCAGCACGAGGGCCCTGGGCACCATGCTCATCCTCTCATATGTCCTTAACGTTATATACCCGCCCATGCTTAAGCCTAGGAATGCAACCCTACTCGGGTTAACAAACTCAAGGCCTAACGCGTACTTAACCATGAATGCAGCATCCTCGAGGGCATTATCGATGCTGAAATCCTCGAAGGGGCCTGAACTATCCCCATGATTCCTATAATCAAACCTAACAGTTACCATGCCATTCCCACAAAGCTCCCTAGCAATATCAACATAAAGCCTACCAGACTCAATATGCGTCCCCGTGAAACCATGAAACATGACGACCACAGGGTACTTACCAAGGTCAACTGGCCTATCGATGATACTGAAGATCCACCCATCACCCAGGTTGATCATTGAGGGGACCTCAACACACCTCATGATTATTACCTGGTCTAAATCCTTTTTAAGCATTAACATTCAAAAGTTAAGCCTAGTAATTTAATCGAACCGGGTGCTATAGATGTATAGTCCATATGGATATATGTAACATGGCATTATATCTAAATAGATTCTACTAAATGTCAAGAAATTGACCCTATTTTCATTTACGTGTAGCTATATTCCACAATATATTTATCATTATCATTGTTTAATTAATTAAGTATATTTTATATAATCCCATGAATTTTACATATTTTGTAACTATATATTGCGTATTGCTGCGTAAAATTTATAAGGATGAGTTGCAATTTATTTTTATGGCACCTAAAACTACAGTATCGGTAATAAAGGCTGACATTGGGGGCATACCTGGGCATGCTTGGGTGCACCCAAAGATCCTTGAGTATGCCAGTGGTAGGCTTAGGGAGGCTGTTAAGAGCGGGTTGCTTATTGATTACTACGTGTTTAATGTTGGAGATGACATGAGCCTACTGATGACTCATGATAAGGGTATTGATAACCCTGAGATACATGGATTAGCTTGGAACATATTCAAGGAGGCCACTGAAAATTACGCTAAGAAGTTTAAACTTTATGGAGCAGGGCAGGACCTGCTTAAGGAAAGCTTCAGCGGCAATGTTAGGGGGCTTGGGCCCCAGGTGGCTGAGATGGAGTTTGAGGAGAGGCCGAGTGAACCATTAATAGTCTTCGCTGCCGATAAGACTGAACCCGGCGCGTATAACCTACCCATGTACAAGATTTTCGCTGATCCATTCAACACCGCAGGCTTGGTAATAGACCCTCAGATGCATGGTGGATTCAGGTTTGAGATAATAGACGTGTATGAGGGTAAGGTCTACCTGCTTGATGCACCTGAACACATATACTCCATACTGGGCCTAATAGGAACACCAGGCAGGTACATCATTAGGAGGGTCTATAGGAGGAGTGACTTAACCCAAGCCGCAGTGGTGAGCGTGGAGAGGCTTAACCTAATTGCGGGTAGGTACGTGGGTAAGGATGACCCAGTGGCAGTGGTTAGAGCCCAACATGGCCTACCGGCGGTTGGCGAGGTCCTTGAGGCCTTCGCCCTACCGCACCTAGTTGAGGGTTGGATGAGGGGCAGCCACACTGGGCCATTAATGCCAGCCAAGTTCGTCAGCATAGACCCAGCTAATAAGATAGCCATGGGGCCTAAGATGACTAGGTTCGATGGGCCACCTAAGGTTGGCGCCTTAGGCTTCCAGTTGCACGATGGCTATCTGGAGGGGCCGGTGGATATGTTTGATGACCCAGCCTTCGACTTAAGTAGGCAGGTAGCAGCCTTCATAACGGACTACATCAGGAGGATGGGGCCAATAATGCCACATAGGTTACCCCCGGAGGAGATGGAGTACACAACACTACCCCAGTTACTATCAGTGCTTAAGCCAATACCCGTTGAGGAGTATGAGAAGAATAGGATGAAGTACCTCAGCGAGAAGGTCACGGCAACGGTCTCAGTTACTGGAGGGGGCAGTGGCGATTAAGCCACGCATAGGCCCCCTTCATTCTCTTAAAATGGTAATGTATATTCATCTAATCAATGTTCAAGTCTTAGAGTACTGATTAAGTCTCGTAATTAGTTGAAACCCTACCCTTACCTTGACGCTGCATTTCATTTATCACTGCCATTGCCGGTTATCAAACTTGTTATATCAATGTTAATCATACCCCTGATGATGTCTTCAAGCCTGCTGGCACCCTCAACATCGGCAACGCTAAGCACCATTGACGAACCGCCGTTGCATGATTTAACTGGGATTATTCTCCACGGCTCCCTGGCATACTTAATAGCCACGTAAGCTTCCCCACCAGCCCTATTGGCGAACTCAATAAGCCTATTAACCTTATCACAACCTATGCTTATCGAGGATGGCTTAGCCCTATACTTAACCTCAAGTATAATAACCCTACCCTTGAACATGGCCACCAGGTCTGGGGCAAACCTGCGCCTAACACCACCCCCACTGGCTGGGGCTCTAATGACAGCGAAGCCTAGGCTCCATAGCCAGTTGGCTAATTCCCTCTCATAGCTAACCCCCCTACGCCCAAAAGGCATAAAGCCTTACTAGCTCAGCACCCTTTAAGTTTAATAGGTAACGGGTGGCTAAGGTAACCTGAAAGTTACCCTACCTCCCTTATACTTTAAGCCCTATAAGTTGACCTTACCTGTTAACCAGGTTTAATGAAATCGTTAAGCGGTTTACTGTCCCTTGGTATATTTATCTTAACTAACCCATCGTTGAACAGCACGAGAAACTCACCCCTAGCCAGCCAATTCCCAACAGCCTTAAGGTGCTCATCAACCTCACTTATTAAGGCAGCCCTATACTGCCTCGCATCAACCTCAATCCAAATTTCAAGTATCTTGAAGCTACCGAAGTGGTACAGTATGGGGACAAGCGTATAATCATGCTCCCCAGGGCCAACGTAATCCATAACCCTAATGGCGTAGTCATCGTTAAGCTTAGCCACTATAGTGTTCTCAAGAACCTCCATTAACCTGGCAAACTCATCAGCATTAACCTCACTGCTCACTCTTTAAGATTGGGTGTGTGGGTTTATTTTTACTTATTGGGGTAAAGCTTAAAAATAGGATAATTATCCCACTAGTCCATGGATTGGAGGTCAACGGTACTGACCGTGCTGGTGGTTGTGCTGGTGGTTGCGGTAGGTTACTTAGCCTACAGGGTTAACCAACCAGTGCAGGTTAGGGTAACCGTGACATCACCGGTAACCACAACTGTAACCACCTACATTACAACAACAGCCACTGCACCAGCCTCAACCAGCACGGTAACCACAACCGCATCAGTAGTAAGTACGGTAACGACAACCACGACGGCCACTGTAACGTCCACCTCAGTTTCAACAGTAACCTCAGTCACAACAACCACCACTACGCCTCCACGGCAGGTTAGGATTGCATCCCTTGACCCGGCGTGCTCCCAAATAATCTTCACCCTCGGCCTTGGTGACGAGGTGGTTTTACTGGACACGTACTCAAGGCAAATCCTAACCTACTTCAACGTAACCATACCACCCAATGCAACAATACTCACCTCAATATGGCCAGCCCCATCCATTGAAGCCGTGGTTAATGCCTCACCCACGGTGATCTGCTACGACTTAGGGTGGTATGGCCCATCAACACTAGCCTCCTTCTCAAGCATAGGCATACCCATAATCATAATAAACGGCACTGCTGACAGGACGTTTCAACAGATTGAGGCAGACGCATACCTGGTGGCTAAGGCCCTTGGGGTTCCTGAGAGGGGGCTTAAGGTGGCCTCGTGGATGAGCACCGTGATTAATTCCGTCACCAGTAAGGTGTCGGGTTTAAGTAAACCCACCGTCTTGTTCATGGACTGGAGCAACCCGATATATGCACCATCAAACCTAACCTTCATTGGGTATGAGATAGGAGTTGCAGGGGGTTTAGATGTGGTTAACACCACGGTGCCGTGGCCAACGTTAACCCCAAGCCAAGTTCTGGTCTACAACCCAGACTACATAATAGCAAGCGACTTCATGGGCAACTGCTCAGCCACGTTAGCCACCATAATGCAGATACCTGGGATAAACTACACCAAGGCCGTTAGGGAGGGGCATGTTTACGTGTTGGGTAACTTAGCCACAAGCCTAGTTGAGGAGCCTGGCCCATTATCAGTGTACGGTGCTGAGGTTATTGCGGCCATACTTCACCCAGAGGCATTCGGGTTGAGCAGTGTGCCTCAATGCATAAGCAGTGAATGGGTGTTGAGTACGTTTAAACCTACGTTACCGGGTTGAGGGTGTTGCACTGTGGTTGGTAAGGTTAAAATTAGGTATGTTGGCTTATTCCTAACCCCAATACTCCTACTGGTGGGTTTAATCCTGAACCTGATCCTAGGCGAGGTTGACGTACCATACACATGCCTAGTGGCTTGCAGCCAGGTTAAGTACAAGATTATTATACTTGACATTAGGCTCCCCTCAACGTTAGCATCACTAGTGGTTGGCTACGTGCTGGGGGTATCGGGGGCCGTGATGCAGGGTGTGTTGAGGAATCCACTAGCCGAGCCCTTCACCACGGGTATAGCCAGTGCAGCGGTACTTGGTGGTCTACTGGGCTACCTGCTGGTGCTTGTGGGTGGGTTAACTGGCTCATACTCAACCCTAGCCATACCGATACTAGCGCTCGTGGTTGGGTTATCATCCTCAATTGTAGTGGTTATGCTTGGCTCAAGGCTAGGTGTCATTGGGTTGATACTAATGGGCATATTAATAACGTTACTATCCTACGCCGCATCAATGATAGTGATGCTGATGATAGAGTCAATAAACCCAACGGCGTCAATCCAACCCCTCTACCTGCTGTACGGCAACCTAAGCGGCGTGCTTTGGTGGCAAGTGTACGCAATGTTAGCCTCAGCGGTGCCAACAATATTAATAATCATCTACCTATCCAGGTACATTGACCTACTGATGCTTGGTGACGACGTAGCTAAGGCCAGCGGCGTTAACCCAGTGAACGTCAGGAGGATCCTAGTTGCCTTAACCTCAGTACCACTGGCCGTGTCACTGGCTTTCACTGGGATAATAGGCTTCGTGGGTATAATGGCACCCTACGTGGTTAGGCAAATGACCGGTAGGGGGTCTGGTAGCATCGTGGTGCCTTGGTCAGGGTTAGTGGGCTCCCTGATACTGACCTACTCGTACCTAGCCTCAAGGATAATGATTAAGGGTTACGTGGTGCCGATAACAGCCGTAACCGGCATAGCCGGCATACCGCTGCTCATGTGGATGATAGCCAGGGGTGGTTTTGGTGCATCCACCTGAACCCCTGGTTGAGTTTAAGGACGCCTACATAGGCTATGGGTCAAGGGTGGTGGTTAGGGGGCTTAACCTAACCGTGCCCAGGGGAGGTTTAACCGTCCTACTTGGGCCTAATGGCAGCGGCAAAACCACAGTGATGAGGGCCATCTTCGGCTCTGCCAGGGTTGTTAAGGGTGTGTTGAGGGTTAATGGCACGGTCTCGTATTCACCGGCGGAGGTTGATGGACTAGTTAACCTAACTGTGCTGGAGACCGTTAGGACGGCTAGGAGGGGCTATGCCTGGGTTAACAATGAGGATGCCGTTAAAGCCCTTAGTGAAGTGGGTATGCTTAGTAAGGCTAACGCCAGGTTGAGTGAGTTAAGCACTGGGGAGAAGAGGCTAATCATGATAGCCAGGGCCATAGCCAGCAACGCCGATTTAATACTCATAGATGAACCAACCGCTAACCTAGACCCTGGGAATAGGCATAGGGTGCTTAAGGTGATACTAAGCTTAATAACACAACACACAGTCATGGTTGCAACCCACGACGTGGACCTAGCCCTATTAGCAAACCAAGTGATCATGTTGAGGGATGGCAGCGTGGTTGATGTCGGCCCACCGGTTGAGGTAATAACCGAGGAAAACTTGACTAAACTATACGGCGTAAGCGCCAGGGTAATGAGGAATGGCGGTGAGGTTCACGTGGTATTCCCAATGCATGAGAAGCCGTAAAGCATGAACCTAAACCTTAAGACCTGTAATTAACCTAAATAACCTTACGCCATACCCTGCCTTATTTTCACGAATCCCATGAAAAGCTTATTAGGACCTTGGAGCGTGATGCATGTTTAATATGGCTGATGAGTGCCCTAGACTAGTTTTGAGAAGTAGGCGTGCCAGGGCTTTAATGGCCATGCCCTTCGCAATATCGATACCTAGGGAACCTCCAATTTCAATATTGATAGCTAGAGAACTGTTCAATGACCTTAAGTTAAGGGTGTTAACTACGGTTGGTGATGTAGTGACCAATAATGTCGCCTCCCACTGGAGGAACCCGGACTTAAGCATCGTTGACTTAAACACCAGGAGGGGTGAACAGGTCCAGCAGCGCTTCATCAATGACACCGTGTATAGGGTTAGGAATGAGAGGGGTACCTTAAGTGATGAGGCCTTTAACACGGTTAAAAGGGCCTACGGCACCGTGCTTATGGGCGGTAGGGCCACTATAATTGTTGATGGGGAGGAGGATCTACTGGCTATACCAGCGGTCCTAGAGGCTCCAGGTAACACTGGTGTATTATATGGCCTTTATACAGGTTACTTGGTTCTGATTCCTGTGGTAAATGAATATAAGCTTTTAATGCTTAAACTGTTAACTCTGTTAGACCAGGATGAATGTGAAACCCTACGTAATAGCCATAGCATCAATAACAATGGATGGGAAAATAGCAAACCCGTACGTGAGGACTAGGTTCACCTGTAGGTATGACCTTGAGAGGTTATTTAAGGCTAGGGATGAGGTTGACGCAACAATAGTTGGTGCCCAAACCGTGATTGATGTTGATGGCACGTACACGCCTAAGTCAGGTAAGCAGATACTCAGGGTACTTATAGATGGTGCCTTTAGGGTCCCCCTTGAGTCCAAGTTCTTCGCCTCACCAGCACCGGCGTTAGTGGCTGTGACTGAGAAGGCCCCAAGGCCTAAGATTGAACTGGCCAAGAAGGCCGGCATAGAGGTTATGGAGTTTAACGGTCAGGTTGACATTGAGGCGTTGCTGGGTAAACTTGGCGAGAGGGGTATTAGGAAGGTTCTGGTTGAGGGGGGTGGTGTGGTGTTTTGGCAATTCTTCACGAGGAACCTGGTGGATGAGGTTAGGTTAACCGTGGCGCCGTTCATGATGGGTAGGGGGACGAGCCTAATTGAGGGTGACCCACTGAGGCTAAATCAATCACCCAGGTTTAAACCCACCAAGTGGTACCTGTGCGAGTGCGGTAGGGAGGTTGTTATACACTATACCAGGGAGGAGTAGGAGTTAAAAATCCTATTTAAACCCCATTATAAGGCAGTGGTCACCGTGCCGTTTACGTTCAGGTGCATGCCCAACTGCGGCCTATGCTGCAGGTTAAGCCCAGTGACAGTACTACCACACGAGGTCTACCTGATACTGGATGAGGCCGAGGAGCTTGGGGTAGAGGTTAAGTTTAAGGTTGGTTACACAATAGTTGACCTTAACAATAAGGTAACCCTAGCCCTCTCATACCTAATGCTACTCAATGAACATAACGAGTGCCCATTCCTGAGAAACAACAAGTGCATGGTCCACGACAAGTATAAGCCATTAACATGCCGCGCATACCCATACCTACCCAGGATAATAAGGTACTCCTTAGATAGGTTAAGCAGAACCTTGACCTTTGAGGTTAAGTACGCTGCATCAACAATATGCCCAGTGGTTAAGGAGGGGTTAAGCAACGGGTTGTTAATTAAGCTGAGCACTGACCCCAACTTAGCCAGCCAAATCTTCGTCAACGAATACCCAGCAGCCATGGAGATGATTGAGGCCAGGAGGGTTTACTCAGATTACTTAACGTACCTTTGGAGGATTGGTGAAGTGGACCTGGTGGAGGATGATGGGTCCTACAACTACCCTGTGGTCAACTCCTTCTGGTTCATAAGGAGGTACTACCCGGACCTAACTATAGGCAAAATCATCAACGTGAGCAGGGCAAGGGAGGGCGAGCCCAACGGTGGCCATTAAGATACAGTTATAAAACCTTAGACAAAGGGCCTTAGGGGGTTAGTATTGCCACACCAGGCCTTAAGTTAATCAGGGGGGCCCAGGGAAGGCCTAGGAGTAGGTGGGCTTCGTTCATAGAGTGGTTCAATAAGGTTATCATTGATGCGGACGTCTACGACTACAGGTACCCCGTTAAGGGTGCATACGTTTGGAGACCCTACGGGGTGGCCATTAGGCGTAACGTGGAGTCACTAATACGCAGGCTGCATGATGAGTCTGGGCACCAGGAGGTGCTGTTCCCAGTCTTCATACCCTACGAGTTCTTCTCAAAGGAAAGCGAACACATTAGGGGGTTTGAGAATGAGGTTTTCTGGGTTAGTAAGGGCATGAGTGGTGAGGAGCGCCTAATACTAAGGCCAACGAGCGAAACCGCCATAATGCCCATGTTTAAGCTTTGGATAAGGGACCACACGGACCTACCCTTCAGGGTGTATCAAATCGTGAGCGTCTTTAGGGCTGAGACAAAGATGACACACCCAATGATTAGGGTTAGGGAAATATCAATGTTCAAGGAAGCCCACACTGCCCATGCGGATAGGGAGGATGCTGAGAGGCAGGTTAGGGAGGCTGTGGGCATATATAGGAGGATATTCGACGAGTTATGCATACCCTACCTAATAAGCAGGAGGACTGAATGGGATAAGTTCGCTGGGGCCGTGTACACGATAGCCTTCGACACGTTAATGCCGGACGGCAAGACAATGCAGATAGGCACAGTCCACTACCTCGGTGAAAACTTTTCAAGAGTCTTCGATGTTGAGTACCTTGGTAAGGATGGTAAGATGCATTACGTCCACACGACCAGTTATGGAATATCAGAGAGGGTCATAGCGTCCATGATAGCCATCCACGGTGATGACAGGGGTATGCTGCTGCCGCCTAGGTATGCTCCAATCCAGGTCGTAGCCATACCCATAATGTACGGTGAGGACCAGGGTATATTGAGCTACGTTAAGGAGGTTAGTGGCGAGCTGGCTAGGGCTGGGGTGAGGGTTCACGTTGACGATAGAAGGGATAAGACACCTGGCTGGAAGTACTACTACTGGGAGCTTAAGGGGGTGCCCATTAGGCTTGAGGTGGGTCCAGGCGACGTTAAGGACAATACTGTCACATTAACAAGGAGAGACACCTTCGAGAAGTACACGGCACCAAGGGGCAGTGTGGTTGAGGCAGTTGAGGAGTTGATGAGACTCATCGAGGATAACATGCGTAAGACCGCCTGGGAATGGTTAAGGAGCCATGTTAAGAGAAGCAACAACATTGATGAGGTTAAGAGACTCCTAAACGAAGGTAACGTGGTGGAGGTCCCGTGGAGCGGTGACGAGGGGTGTGGGAAGAGGATAATGGAGTTGACTGAGGCTGATGCATTAGGGACACCGATGGATAGTGATGAGAAGCCAAGTGACTTAAGAGACCTAGTCTGCAGTGACAGGAAGGCTGAGGCTTGGTTGAGGCTATCCAGGAGGTATTAGGTCATAGACTCCGCTTTGGTTGTAACCAAGCACACCTATCACGTACATTGAAGCTGACCAAACCAGTGGTGATGTTGATGGAAGTGGGTTACCGTAGTTAGGATCTATGGCTTCGGGTAGTAGACCGTATTCGGAGTGGTTCACAGCCCAGTTGAGTATGTTTAAGGCAGCCGTGTAGTTACCGACCTCCTCGTAGTATAGGGCTAGGAAAAGCGTGGTTATGACCCATGGGGGCTCCTCGCCACTGCTATCGTAAAGGTAGGCGGCGTAGTGGTAGATGTCACCACTGTACCTAGCTAACCCACCAACCCTACTATCCCACAGGTTATTGATTACGCAGTCAACGGCGTTAATGGCCCTACTGCTTAACGGGTTGATTAAACCGTAGTCTATGGGTAGTATCACTGATGAATCGTAGGTGGCGCTAACTGGCACCAGCGTAACCTGGGTCTTACCTTCGTAAAACACCTCACTGGGCCTCAACGCCCTAACGTAGCAGCCACCTATGTAGAAGTACCTTTGCAGCGTGCCATTAAGCCTATTAATCATGCCCAATATCCAGGTGTTGTTAAGGCCTAGCTCACCGTAAAGCCTATAGGAGGCCAGTAGGCCGTCAAGGTCCATTGCCTGGGTCCAGAAGTTGTAGGCGTACAGGTCCTCCCAGATGCTGAGGTCCGGGGGTATTAGGCCACTGGACATTATCATCCCGTACTCCCAACTCAGGGATTTGTTCAATGCCGGTAGTAGCTGCATTATGAGGGTTTTGTTGTGGGTTAACTGGTAATATTGATAGACTCCTATTTGAAACAACCCAATGCTATCGTACTCGGGTATGCCATAGCTGTAATCAGGCCTGCCATTGAAGAAGCTGTACCTGGTGAACCATGCCCCACTTGAATTCTGGGCCTCAGCCATCCACAGCCAATACCTGGCGGCAGACTCATAATGCCCAGCCCCCTGAAGCGCCATGGCGTCGAATGACGAGTCCCTAACCCACGTGTATAGGTATATTGGCTCAGGTGAGGCTGCGAAGCCACCCGTTAACGGGTTTTGACTGTCCTTAATTAGGAGGAGGCTTAGGTAGTACTCACCCAGTAGACACCCCCCTAGGTTAGGTTTCCTGGACTCCAATAACCACGTCTCAACCCTCTTACTGTTAATCGCTAAGGCCTGCGTTAGGCTAATTGGCCTGGCGTCGACGGCTAATTCAAGGTAGTTGAACCCAGTGCTCTTAACCACCACCTGCACAACCTTACCCACCGTTGATACCGCTATTGATGAGTTAGGCGAGTAGACCGTTATGTTGGGCTCGCCGATTATGGCGACACCACCGCTGATGGGGCTGTACGTGTAGTTCCCAGAGGCCTCAATTACGTAGGTTAATGGTACTTTCGAGTTCTGTATTATGAAGATTAACCCACTGTAGGGGGGTACCATGAACTCCAGCCACCCATTAGTCCCATTAACAATCAGCGTGTTGTTCAAAGTCAAGTAGGACTCGCGGACGCTGCCTATGTTATCCACATATAGGCTAACGTTAACTAGGCCAACTCCACCAACCAAAAGCCACCTTATGGACGTTGGCATGGTTACCAACGCACCATTTTCGCTTAACCCGAATATTGGGAAACCGGTCGACACCAGGATACTCATGTTAACCCAGTTACTGAGGAGCATGTATGATGGGGATGGCGGCACCGCATAGGGCAACACTGGGCTAGCAATACTATTAAAGGTGCAGCCGCCACTTAACCTAATGCCCACCGTTGAGACATGGGGCTTAAGGTGAATGATAATCATCATTAAAGTGATGATTGCCAAGGCAACCACAACCACAGCTAAGGCCACCCTACCCCAACTCACCATAACACTAATAACCACCCATGCCTTAATAAAAATTCGCAATTTACACTAACCTGGAGGGATATGAAATTGAGGAGGCCAAGAAGCAGTTAAGAGGGCTTGAGGAGAGGATATACGAGGGTATTGATGAGGACGAATACCCTCTTGCGTTTCCCACCTAACAGTTTTTACTGATGTTTGTTGAGGTTTATGGCTGTTGCTGAGTGGGTTGGGCCTCTGTGCTGTTTCATTAGCTTCACTGGTGGTCGTTTGGGTTAGCTTACGTGTCTGTGAAATCTTTATAACTGGCTTTAAGGCTTAGCCCCTGTGGGTGAATCTAGGGTTAAGGTTACGTTGAGGTATCATGAGTTTGCCGATGGAAGAATTGTGATTAGCCGTGATGCATTGGCTACGCTTAAGAAGGCTCACTACGGGGTTTATGGACACGCCACGGTTGAGCTTTGCCACTGGACTAAAAGCGCCCTGACGGGTGGGCCCAGTTGCTATAAGGTTAAGTTTTACGGTGCCCCAGTGGGTGGTTCGCATAGGTGTGTTGAAATGGGGCCTGTGGGCATGATGTGCAGTAATAAGTGCGTCTACTGCTGGAGGCCCTCCGAGTCCTTCGACCCATACGAGCCTGGTTACGGTGAGGTTATGAGCCCTGAGGAGATCATAAACGGCGTATTAAAGGAGAGGAGAAGACTCCTCTCGGGTTACTTTGGGCATAGTAGGAGTAGTAGGGGGAAGGTTCTCGAGGCCCTTCAACCAACTCACTGGGCCATATCACTATCCGGGGAGCCGACCATGTACCCCAGGCTCCCTGAGTTAATTAAGGCCATTAAGGCCTTGCCCAACACGAAGTCAGTTTTCCTCGTTACCAATGGCCTATACCCTGAGATGATTGAGAGGCTCTGGAGGGAGGATGCCCTACCCACCCAGCTTTACCTAAGCCTAAATGCCCCCAATAGGGAGTTATTCTACAAGATAGCCAACCCAGTTATCCATAGGGATGATGCCTGGGAGAGGGTTTTGAGGAGCCTTGAACTCCTCTCAAAGATACCCACCAGGACTGTGGTTAGGATCACGTTGATTAGGGGTTGGAACACCATGGAGGATTTAATTCCCCAGTTCGCCGAGGTTTTGGGCATTGGGAACCCACACTTCATAGAGCCCAAGTCCTACATGAACCTTGGTCACTCGGTCTATAAGCTGACTAAGGACAACATGCTTAGGCATAGTGAGGTTAGGGAGTGGAGCATGATACTGCTTAAGGCATTAAGGGATAAGGGTATGGACTACGTGTTCATGGATGAGGACCCCAACTCAAGGATAACCGTGCTCCAGAACATGAAGAGGTACGTTGATAGGTGGATTGAGAAACCCACTAACCCTTAGTGTAATTCTCAAGGGCACTCATTAGGTAAGGATTAAATATTACGCCGAAGGTTGGGTCATTCCAAGCCCAAATGCCTATGTAAACCGGGTGTAGTTGGCTTGTTAACTCGCCAAGCACCTGATTCATGTAGACTGCCGGTGCGGTGCAGTTCCAGGTGGGCTTCCTGGTCCAGCTGGCTGGTTCAATGTAGGCGTACTCGTCGCAGTACCTGAACCCAACCTCACCGATGAGAAGGTTGAAGCCGGTGTCCTTAATGGTCTTTAGGTTGCTCATTAGGTAGCCTGGCACCTCAACGGTGTGGTTAACGTACCTGTAGTCCCAGATGTCGTAGCCAACCAGGGTTAGGTTAGCCTCCCTAGCCAGGGCAAGCACGTTATCGGCTGATTCCCCGTCGCTGGCGTAGTAGAATAAGCCGGCCTGAGGGAATTGCCCTCTCAACTCGCCGTATATCTTAACCATGCTCGCCCTACAGGTGGCGTTAGCTACGCATGCAGCCTCCTCACTGAAGCCTATGTAAAGCCCTTTGCCCGTTGGGTCAATCCTCTTCAAATCATTGATGATGAACTGGGGTAGTTCAATGTAGTTCAGCGTCCCCCTCCACTGGTATGATGGTTGGTAGATTTCACAGAATATGTTTATGAACACCGGCCTATCCTCATTGACGTACTGCTGGATAAGGTACATGGCCCAGTTTATCCACGGCATGGATGCCCCAGGGTCATTACACTGGTAGGCTAGGACAACACCAGGTGTCGCCCAATTAGGCACTGTGAAGTTCCCAGCACCCCAGGGCACAACCCACAGTACCAGCTTTGCCTTACCTGTAGTGGGTCCTGTTGAGGCTGGGTGGTGGGTAGTTAGCATAAATGCCACTGAGGCTAGGGCTATTATGGCTACCCCCAACGCCACCCATGTCCATTTATTAACCATATTTAATTAACCGTGGCCTAGGCTTTAAAGGATTCATTCATTGACTTGGCTCAGCTGAGAAAGTTTAATAATTCAATTTAAGCCTGGGCAACCCGAGGTAGGTTAACGTCATGGTTACTGTTGAGGTTCTTGGAGGTGGTGGTGAGGTTGGTAGGATGGCGATACTTGTTAGGGGCTCTAGGAACACGGTGCTGCTTGACTACGGGGTTAACTTCGACGAGGAGGGTAGGCCAATCTTCCCACTCCACGTTAGGCCAAGGGACCTGACAGCTGTAGTCCTAAGCCACGCCCACCTGGACCACTGCGGCGCATTGCCCGGGCTCTACGTGAGCTCAAGCCCACCGCTATACACAACCCCCCTAACAGCTGAGTTGGCTGAGTTGATGTTTAGGGATGCGGTTAAGCTGAGCGGTTACTACTTACCCTACGAGGAGGAGGAGATTAGGAATGCCCTAAGGCAGGCCAAGTCGGTTAACTTCAACGAGGCCGTTGAGTTGAACGGCGACTCCCTTATGTTCCTGAACGCGGGTCACGTGCCAGGCAGCGTGATGACTTTGATGAGCATTGACGGGTATAGGATACTGTTCACCGGGGACTTTAACCTAGCCTCCAGCAACCTCCTTGATGGGGCGGACCTGTACAACGTGCCCAGGGACATTGACCTCGTCATCATGGAGGCCACCTACGCCGGTGGTACGCATCCACCCAGGGAGAGACTTGAGGAGGAGTTCATTAAGGCAGTTAAGGAGACTCTTGAGGAGGGTGGGTCAGTGCTCATACCGAGCTTCACCATTGGAAGGACCCAGGAGCTTCTACTAACCTTAATTAAGCATGACGTGACTGAGGTGCCCATATACGTGGATGGGCTTGCCAGGGTGGCTAATAGGGTGATTAGCAAGTACCCCCAGTTCCTAAGGGACCCAAACCTGTACGCTAAGGCTATGACGTACAGCACGGAGATTATGGGTAACTACTTCAGGAGGAACGCCCTAAGGGACCAGGCCGTGATAATAACCCCAGCCGGGATGCTCAAGGGTGGTGCAGCCGTGTACTACCTAAAGAGGCTTGGTGGCGATAGGAGGAACGCCGTGATACTGCCAAGCTACCAGGCCCCAGACTCCCCAGGCTATGATCTACTCGCTAAGGGTGTTGTTAGGGTTGATAATGAGGAGATTAGGGTTAACGCAAAGGTCTACTGGTTCGACTTCTCAGCCCACAGCGGCCTGGAGGAGCTGGTCAACTTCATAAGGTACTTCAGCGAGGGCACTAACATACTGATAGTCCACTCAAGCCCAAGGAACGCCCTAAGGCTCAGCGAGCACCTGGAGGGGAGGAACATACACGTAACCTTGACCACGGGGGAGGCCTTCGAACTTTAACGGTATAATCAACTTAACTCGCATGAACCCTAGCGGCCCCGCCGGGACTTGAACCCGGGTCCTACGGCTCCGCAGGCCGCCGCCCTATCCAAGCTGGGCCACGGGGCCTGTTGGACGTTGCGGCTTGAACCTAATTAAGGTTTACTGTGTGGATGCTGGGTCAGCCGGTTTATTGTCTTCACCTTTCATTTAAAAGACCCGTAGTTCATCACTGGTTGATGATTGCTGCGCCTTATTTTAAGGGTTACCCTATGAGGCTACTTGGGCTTGGTTGATCTCCTGCACGAGCTTCATGGGTGTGAATCTTTGTTCAATGCCCTGGTTCCTAATGTTGGCCATTATCTCGTCCAGCCTGTCCTCAATCTCCTTAACCCTCTTCTCAATGTAGTTTATGAAGTAGTTTATGCCTATCCTCACGGGTAGCATTAATGGCCCCCTTAGGTAGAATTTGTTCACAATGTCCCTGGCCCAGTAGACCGAGTGCCTAAACACAACCCTGAGCAGCTCAATGTGCTCTGGGAGTAGGTTGTACCTATACAGCCACCCCTCCTTATCAGTCCTAATGTGGTTCATGGGTACGTAGAACAGTGGGACCACTAGGCTCCTGTATGGCCTAATCCTCTCAATGAGCTCAATGGTCTCGTTAACGTCGTCAGCTGTCTCGCCGGGTAGGCCAACTATTATGGTTAGGGCCGGTATTAACTTGATCTCGTGCATTATGGATAATGCATCGGTGACCACGTCCCACCAGTTCTCAATCTTGTAGGGGGCCGCCTTACCTGGCATAATCATCTTGGCTAGTCTGCGGGAGCCAGTCTCAAGACCCACCTGGGCTCCCCACCAGTCCTGGTTCTCATCCTCAATTATCTCGGCTATCTTACTCATCAACTTGCCCTGCATCTTCTCGCCGTAAAGCACGGCGGCCAGGGTTGTGTGGCTCCAGGCAACTGTCTTGTAGTACCTCTTAACTAACTTATGAAGTTCAATGAGCTTCTCTGGCTTGGGTATCACTGTGGGTGAGCCGTATAGTGGGACGTCCTCAGCGTGTATTAGGCCGTTCACGACACCATTCCTGACGTTGACCTTGAGCTCCTCCTCAATCTTACTCAACGGGTACCAGCGTAGGGCCCTCAATGTGACTGAGCAGAAGGCGCAGCTCCTCGGGCAGCCACGCCCAATCTCAACGAGCCCATTCACGGAGGCGCCCTTAATGACCCTTATCTCATCTATGCTTGGTGAGTCCAACCTACCCAGGTAAACGTACCTGGGGAGGGGCTCATTGTTGAGGGCCCTCTTGGCCAGGTCAACGACGGCCACGTCACCCTCCCCATCGAAGACTAGGTCAACCCCGTAGTAGTTCATGAGCTCCGGGAAGTATAGCCACTGCCATGCTGATGGGCCCCCCACGAATATCTTCAGGCCGTTTGCCTTCTTGGCCTCGTCAATGTAGGGCTTCAGGTTACTCATCATCTTCTTGAATAAGTAAGCGTTAAGGGGCTCCTTACCCACAATCACGGCCCAGGTTGATGAGGGTGGGTTGAGGCCGAAGTAGTCGTGGTGGCTCAGCATGAGTACCTTGGCGCCGTTCTTAATGTACCTGGGCACGTAATCGGGGTCTATTATGGCTGCCTTAAGGCCTGCGTCGATTAGGGCTGCCTCAATCTTCCTAAGCCCATACGGCGCCTCCCTGGGCCTACCGAGCCTATCAACCTTAGGCTTGGGTGCAGCCAGCCACACGTGGAACCACTCCGAGAGCCTTTGGAATGGGCCGAGGGAGACGAAGATTGGGCCAGTGGTTAGGAAGCCTAGGAATTCCTTACCGTGGTGGTTAGTCATCATTGACCTATCCGTGGTTAGGATGATGTCGAGCCTCTCATCCTCCTTAACCATTACGAGTACCTACACTGCTCCTTTAAATACTTTGCAATAACCCAGAAGTCCCCCCTTCGGTGTTGGGTTAGGTTTTTAAATAAATATTTAAACCTACATAATGAACAGACTTTAACCAGGCAGCACCCGGCACCGCCCAGGTTAACCCATTGACGAAGCCGTTAAATAGCCGGGGCGTTTATTTGCATTGAGTGCGCTGGCCATGATTGGGAAGGGGGTTGTGGCTAAGGGGAGGTTCTTCAGTAGCGTTAAGAAGCCTGTTAGGGTGATTTCTGGGGTTACGCCAATAGCCGTAATGACGGCGCCACTACCGTGCCCGGGTAGGTGCATCTACTGCCCAGGTGGCCCACAGATGAACACTCCTAAGAGTTACCTACCGGACTCCCCAGTACCCCTCAGGGCCTCTAGGGTTAACTACGACCCATACATGCAGGTAGTCTCCAGGGTGGCTCAGTATAGGGCTATGGGGCACCCTGTGAGCAAGGTTGAGGTGATAGTCATGGGCGGCACCTTCACTGCACTACCGCTCAACTACCAGTACTGGTTCATACTCAACGTCTACAGGGCCCTCAACGACTACCCAGTGTGGAGCAGTGGTTCACCGTCCGGTGACTTGGAGGTTGAGGAGTTGAGGAATGAGAATGCTAGGGCTAGGGTTGTGGCATTAACCATAGAGACAAGGCCCGACTTCGCCTATGAGAAGCAGGTCAACTGGATGCTGAGCTATGGGGCCACTAGGGTTGAGTTGGGCGTCCAGTCAATATACGATGATGTGTTGGCAAGGGTTAAGAGGGGTCATGGAGTGGCTGAGGTGGTTAAGTCAACAAGGATCCTTAAGGACTCGGCATACAAGGTCTGCTACCACGTAATGCCCGGGTTACCGGGCTCAGACCCTGATAGGGACTTGGCGATGGTTGATGAATTGTTCAGTAACCCCGACTTCAAGCCGGACTGCGTTAAAATATACCCAACACTCGTCGTACCGGGGACTGAGCTGTACGAGATGTGGCGTAGGGGGGAGTACAGGAGCTACGACACGGAGACTTGGCTAAGCCTACTGGCCAAGATGCTGGCTAGGGTGCCCAGGTGGGTTAGGGTTATGAGGTTTGGTAGGGATATTCCACTGCACTGGGTTGTGGATGGGCCCAGGATAGGCAACCTGAGGGAGGAGGTTTGGGGTTTCATGGCCAGGATGGGCCTTAGGTGCGTTGAGATTAGGTGCCGTGAGGTTGGGCACAGGATACTTGAGAAAGGTGAGCCACCGAGGCCCAGTAGGCTGTGGATTAATAGGATTAACTACGAGGCCTCCGGGGGTGAGGAGGTTTACCTAGAGGTCATTGACAATGAGGACACGCTCTACGGCATACTGAGGCTTAGGATACCTAACAAGCCCCATAGGCCAGAGTTAAGGGGTAGGGTGGCCCTGGTGAGGGAGCTTCACGTCTACGGACCCCAGGTGGCCGTTGGGGGTGAGCCCAGTGGCCTGCTTTGGTGGCAGCATAGGGGTATTGGCAGGGCGCTCATGGCTAAGGCCGAGGAGGTGGCCCTCGAGTACGGTGCATTAAGGGTCTTCGTGATATCCGGGGTTGGGGTTAGGGGTTACTATAGGCTGTTGGGTTACAGGAGGTACCCGGGCTCAATCTACATGTACAAGGACCTTAGGAGGGCTAAACCCCTCGATTACGACCTAGGCTCAAGCAGCAGCGATGAGGCCACGGCCGGTGAGCAGTATTACATACAGGGCTAGTTGAGGTGGGCTCATGTTCATTGAACTACACCTAACAACCAACGACCCAGAGGTCCTGAGGGCCATGGCTAGGATGGGGTACGTGGCCGCTGCCTCAATAACCAGGGTGAGGGATGAGGAGGATAGTGGGCTACTGATCATGAGGAAGGTCCAGGGGCCTAGGCGTGGTGGCTGGGGGCAGTTCACAGTGAGCTACGTGGTTGGTAACAATAGGTATGCCCTAAACAAATACATAACCAACGACAGGGTTGACGTAGTCACCATACTGCCAGGCCGGGAGTACCCGAGCAGGAGGCAGTTGGCCATAATGGAGGGTGAGGGTAAGTACATTGAACTTGTCCTACTACCCTTCCTCAGGATGGGGCTAGTAAACGACCTTGTTAAGGTAGCCTCAGACGTAATGGACTACTCCACAAGGGCTGTGCTGTCGCTTGGGGTTGGTTCAATGGGCGACTTGAAGAACCCCATGGACGCCGCGGCGCTGCTAGGCATGCTCACTGGTGATAGGGGCTACTGGGTTAGGGCCGTTAAGGATAACCCAATGGCCCTAGTGGTGGATTCAATATACAGGAGCGGCGTATGCTCCTAATCCCCGCTATCGGACTCGTAGAGGAGCATCACGTACCTGAAGTCCTCGTAATTAGTGCTACTGTTGAGGGAGAGCAAGTTAGCCACACCAAGCTCTGCAATCACGGACCTTAGGTTCATTAACTTATGCCTCCTAGCCAACATAGCCCTAGGGCTAACAGTATCAACGCTAACAAGGTTAAGCAGCATGTCAACGAGGAGGTTAAGGTTATATGAAGGACTCGGCTTAAGTAATCTCCCAAGCCGCTGAATAAAGGCTAAAACACCCATCAACACTATAAACGCTGAGGGGGTTAATAAACTTTATTTAGATAAATAGTGCTATTGGGGTTAAGTAAGCCAACTTAAGGGGCCGTGAGGAGAAAAGCTAATAAGGTTGTTAGGCAGGAGTTAGGCGTTAAGGCCCCGGTAGTGTAGCCTGGTACAACACGCGGGCCTGTGGAGCCCGTAACCCGGGTTCAAATCCCGGCCGGGGCCACCAGATAAGGCGCCATACTCATTCAACCTTTCAATTTTTAAAGACCACACCATTATACTACACCACGCATTTTACCGCAAATATATTCAAAACTCCTCAATATGGAGTGTTAAAGCGATTAGGTATAAGGACGCCAAACATTCTAAGCAACCAGGTAAGGCACACGCATTTTAACTGCTTAAAATGCATGGTTCGTGCATTTTTACCATGTACCTCATGGTTCTTCGGGTTCATTTGTTTCATCATTGCTTTTGCATGTTTCATGTAATTCGCTCATTTTGCATTGGATTTAGAACCATTGGAACATTGTTTCAATTCCTTCATTACCTTTCAATTGGAACAACCATTCAACCCCACCATAAACACCATCGGAACAAGAATGAACCATAGAATGAGCCCCAGAGCCCTGTTCCAATGACAACCATCCAAAATAAACCACAAAACCTAAAAAACCATTAAAAGCCAGAGGAACCGGAGGATTTCAAAAGAGTTTCAAAAGAGAATTGAAGGGGTGGGTCAGTGTATATTGTGGCAATATGCAATCCTAACCCTCCAAGAAGATCTCAAAGGAGAATTAAAGGGGTATAACCTTCTTTGGTTGGGTGAGGTTCTCAAAGGGGGATTGGGGGTGTTGGTGTAGGATTCCTGGACCTGTTGAGGTTCTTGGTTTGGGGGTTTCAAGGTGATTTGGCTGGGTTTTACCTATGGTTTCGCTGCCTATCTACGCATTTTAAGTTTCACGTGGCTGTGTCCTTAGTGAATCCCTTTAAGGCACTGTGTGTCTGTCTTAATGTGGTTGTGGTGCCGGGTTTTGTTAAGGATGTTGTTCAAAGGTGCCTTGTTGAGTTGGGGCTTGGTTTGGGGAGTGGTGGTTGTGGCTTATTGGTTGGGGATTGTGGTAGTGTGGGTGGTTTGAGTGGTGTGCCTGGTGTGTATATTCTAGTTGATGGTGGTGTCGTGCTTTACGTTGGTGAGGCTGGTGATGTTGCTAGGAGGTTTGGTGGTGAGCATTGTAAGGCTAGGATCGGAGCATCTGAGGGCGTCACTAGATTCTTAATGTACCTACTTGGTGAGGTTTGCATGCGGAGTGATGAATGGGTTAGGCTTAGTGTTGTTGATAGGGAGAGGTTCATAGTTAACAGAATCCTAAAACCAACAATAAACAAACTAACCATAATAACGGTAACATGCCCACAACTCAAAAACCCAAAAACCAGAAGCAGAAACAGGGAGAGGTTAAAGTTGGAGAAATGCCTAATAAACGAACTAAAACCAATACTCCAATACACACCACGTAAACCCTAAACCATTAAAACACATCATTAAATAGGCTAAGGTGAGTTAAAAACCCTGAAACAATAACCCCAGGAGAACTAGGGAGGGGTGGTGAATACCACGCCTTACTTACGCAACTTAGTGTTTTTCAATCCTCTTTGCATGCTCACAAACCAAACAACACTGAGCATCACTAAGAATCATTCTCAGTAGTGTAATAGATTTTATTAATGCCTCGATACTCATTAATGACACTAATTAAGTTATAAATTGTCTCCAATTAATGAGCAATAAGCTGAGAGGGTTAAGGTAATGTTTATTAATGCGTGAATAAGTTAAGTATTTATTCTAAACCAGTTAGCATGCTGAGGGAGTGGTGAATCTTCAACCCCTCTAGAATCATCGTAAGCCTTGAACAGGAGTCAACAACACCCCCCAGCAGCACAGGCAACCCACAACCCACAAGACCCTACCCACTAATCTCAACAAGCTCCAAAGCAGGACCAGGATTCATGCATTTGGATTAGATATTTTACCCGTTACCTCTTTCTCCATATCTTGTTCACCACTACCTTACTCCTCACTAATGAGGTATCCTATTAGTTACCAGGCTTTAACTTAAAACACCATCGTCTAACCTATACCAATCATGCCATGATCTAAAGGTACCGGGAGGTCGTTGAAGTTTGGGCTGTCAGAGTCGTGGTAATGTTAATGTTAGTTTTACGTTCCTGTATAATGTGCTTAATTGACCAGTTACCGTGATTTATGGGGCTAAGCAGTTGCCTTGGGTTTTGGAGCGGCAGAGTCACGATAATATTAATATTATCGCTACTCTGACACTCCAAAACTCAATGTACCCACACCCCACCTAACGCAATCAACAACAAAGGGTAGCGGCATCATCAATCCAATAATGCCAGTATTAATATTACCACGACTCTGACAGCCCAAAATTCAACGACCTCCCGGTACCTTTAGATCATGGCATGATTGGTATAGGTTAGGCGATGGTGTTTTAAGTTAAAGCCTGGTAACTAATAGGATATCTCATTAGTGAGGAGTAAGGTAGTGGTGAACAAGATATGGAGGAAGAGGTAACGGGTAAAAGTATGCATAACCCTAAGATTTCAATAGATAGCTTTAACCGGTATATTAAGGCTAAGCTAGGGTGGTTATGAGGTTTTGAAATACGCATTTTATTCATGGGGGCTTAGCGTTAAGTTAGGTGATGTTAGCGTTAATTACATCGTTACTTCCAGTTAGCTTGTACGGTGCAATGGAGTTACCCCTAAGCACATTTCCAGTTATTACGTTGAAGTTTGATGAGCCTGCCTCTATGATTCCATAGCCCTGTGTTTTACTGCCAGGCATGTTGGTGTCGTATATTGAATTGCCTTCAACTATGATTTCACTTGAATTCTCAAGGTACACTCCAGCGTACTCACCTGGTGAGCCAAGGCTGTTGTTTATTATCCTGCCGCCGATTATCCTGGAGTCGCTGCAGTTAACTAGTTCAATACCATTATTCGCCATACCCGCGACCTCAACGTCAAGGAACTCGATGTTCATGCAGTTCTCAATCCTAACGGACTTAGGGTGCGTACTTAGGCCCTCGAAATTTACGGCTATGAAGCGCTTATGCTGAACAAGCCTACCGTCAGTGTTGTAGGCATGGAGACTGTAGTTAACGCTATCGAAGCAGTGCACGTTTTCAAAGGCCATGACACCGTCGGCAGTATCCCTAAGCGTAATGCAGTTATTACTCGACTCAGCGATAATAACCTCGTTTATGAAGTAGGTGTTGCCATACCCCACTATGGCTAAGCCGTCGTGAAGGCTATTGTACACGTGCACACGCTCCATAAATATCCCCCAGTTATCGCCAGGCGGATAGGCACCCTCAATAACTATGCCGTCGTAGTAATCATGTGCCTCAATGTCGGATATTGCAATCTGGTAGACGTGGTTCTTAACCCTAATTAAGGCACCTTGGGTAATGGGGCCAGCACCGTGAATCTTAAACCCACTTAACCTAACGAATTGGGAGTTTTCGGGAATAACAACACCATCACTGTTGGTTACGACTACTAGGTCGCTGCCGTTCTCACCGATTAAACTTACATGGGAGCTGAGTGTTATGGTTTTTGTTAATGTGTAAACCCCCCTCTTAAGAACAACCTCACCACCCGTCACGCTAAGCTTATTAATGGCATACTGAATAGCTGAACTGGCATCCGTTGACTCAAATTCCTTAGAATCACTTATGGTGTTGAAAACCTCAAAGCCCCCATCCTTAGGGAGTATCACGTAACTAGCCTTGGATGATGGAAGAGGTTGAAAAGGTTGAGTTGCACTAACCCCACCTCCCTCATGACTCTTAGACCCGTAAAAATAGACACCGCCACCGATGGCAGCCATCATTGCAGCAATTGCACCTGCCTTTAAAGCATCACGCCTATTCATACTGAACTTCATTTTAAATAATTTAAAAGTTTTTCCATCTTAAAAATTCCTTAATTCCTTATTAGTAAAGTTTAAAAAGAGTTTAAGCTATGGTTATCTGATGATACGTATGGGTATGGTTAAAGGGATGCCAAAGTATAATACCAGGATAAGGTCACTAATCATGGTGTTGGTCGCCCTGTCAATGCTTGCATTGGGTGCATATACACTGCATGCCGAGAATCAGATGCCTCAAATTCGGTCAAAACAATATAACTAGGTTTAACGCGCCTTATTGGGCCTTAAGCCCATGGTACAACTCGTACTTTGGACCGACAGGCTTAAGCTTCACGCTACTACCGCCTAACCTACTTGAGGCATGGGAGCAGGTATTCCCATTCAACGCATGGATGTATTACAACCCGACGATTAGGGAGATTGGCACCACCAGTAATACGCAGACTCTGGAATACATATTGGCAGGGGAGATTGACTACACTGGTGCAGTGCTCTCTGAGGCACAAATAGGTATTGTCAACAAGACTCCTGGTTGGTCAACGCTAACCATACCAGCATACAACACCATAGGATTCGTCATTAACCCTCACTATTACCCGTGGGATATTCCTCAGGTTAGGGAGGCTTTATGCTACGTTATTAATAGGACTGAGGTTGCTGCATCGTGGGGTCTTTCACTGGCTAGGCCTGACTATTACCCTCAGCCTATTGTCCCAGAGACGATAGCGACATTCCCGCCTGATGTTAGGCAGTTCATAATACCATGCAGTTATGATCCAGCTAAGGCTGTTCAAATACTCCAAAGCCTAGGCTTCTATAAGAAGGGAGGATACTGGTACACACCAAACGGAACGCAACTATCATTAACAGTCATCGCACCAGCTGGATGGACGGACTGGGATACCATGGCTCAGGATGCTGTGGAGCAATTGGATGCCTTCGGTATCAACGCTAAGTTACTGACAATAGATGTTGGCACGTTCTGGAGTGTCGTTTTGCCAAATGCGGAATACGAGGCATTGATTAATGGTATAGCTAATGCGCCATCCTACAGTACAATGTGGATTTGGACCAATTGGCCCTGGTGGGAGGAGGGTAGGGCCATCTCCGCTGGTGTCTCAGGTAGTGATGTTTGGCCTTTCCAGTGGCCTAACGGTACATGCAGCCCGGTGATTGTACCAACCACACCCAATATACCTAATGGAACCATTGTCTGGTGTGTGAACTCAACATTCGGCTACATTAACTTAACAAACTGGCAGAGTTTCGTTATCCAATACTCACCAGGTAAACCAGAGTATGACCTGGCCCTTGAGGTTATTTTCGCATGGATGCACTACTTCGTGCCCATAGTGCCGCTTTACGATAAGTATTGGCCATTTGAATACAGCACATCCATAATGGACCCAGGCTGGTTGTTCCAAGGCTACGTGTACGATAATTACCCAGGCCTACTGGCGGTGTTCCTAGAATACCAACCATGGGGCTACGGTAACCAGCCATTCAGTGTAAACACATGGGGTCTCTTCGCACCTAAAGGCATAGTACCACCGGTTGCCCAAGCCATTGCCAATGGAAGTATCTGGACAAAGTACCCACAGTATGCAGCATTCCTAGGTATCCCAACCCCTGACCCAATGCTCCAGGAGGCTGTGGCTTCATACTTCCACATACCGTACACCCCAGTAACAACAACCATTACAACCACGACCACCACTACAACTACAACCACATCGACGACTACTCCTGTTACCACCACATCAACGACTACGACTACCACTACAACTACTACCACAACTACAACGGCTATTACTACAACTGCTGTTTCAACAGTAACAACCATTGCCACCATGACAAGCACGGTGACTTCAACAACAACGTCAACCACAACGGCGGTAAGCACGGTAACCGTGACGAAGACAGTAATATCAACAGCATTAATAGCAGGAATAATAATCATAGTAATAGTCATAGCAGCAGTAGCAGCCCTAATAGCACTAAGAAGAAGATGAACTAGTATTAAATCACAACACTCTTAAAACATTCTTTCCTCTCATACTTTTTCGCTTCAATTACTTTCTGAACATTGGCTAAGTTTAGCCCATAGCTTCCTGGCTCAACGTTACCTGGCTTACCATTATCAATAAACTGTTCCCAAGCTTATTTGGCATTTTCTTAGTTACTACCCCTTTAAGAACCTCACCCAACCAAGGAAGATCATACCCTTTAATCCTCCTTTGAGATCCTCTACTTTTTCTGGTAATAATCCCATATGCCGTGATGCACCCCTTCAATTCTCTTTTGAGATCTTCTTATGAACCTGTTGTGCTTCCCATCATTGCTCAAGGTGCCCCTTGATAACCCTTCAATTCTCCTTTGAGATCCTCCGGTTCTTGTGTTTTTAGGTTTTTCTTTTATTTTGAATTGTCACCATTTGAATAAGGTTCCAGAGCTCATTGTATGGTTTATTCTTGTTCCGATGGTTTTGATGAGGGGATTGAATGGTTGTTTCAATTGAAAGGTAATGGAGGAATTGAAATAGTGTTCCAATGGTTTTTAAATCCAATGTAAAATGGGCGAGTTGCATGAAACATGCAAAACAATGAGGAAGCAAATGAACACGAAGAAGCACGAATCAAATGGCAGAAACGCATGAAACATACATTTTAAACAGTTAAATTGCATGTGCCTTACCTGGTTGCTTAGAATGTTTGGTGTCATTATACCTAATCGCTTTAACACTCCATATTGAGGAGTGTTGAATATATTTGCGGTAAAATGCGTGGTGTAGCGTAATGGTGTGGTCTTTAAAAATTGAAAGGTTGAATGAGTATGTGCGCCTTATCTGGTGGCCCCGGCCGGGATTTGAACCCGGGTTACGGGCTCCACAGGCCCGCGTGTTGTACCAGGCTACACTACCGGGGCCTTAACGCCTAACTCCTGCCTAACAACCTTAT
>Ga0080005_146783_pt1 | contig 60943 bp, 63 predicted proteins | sample JossMetagenome_2_FD_69208 | JGI IMG/M metagenome (GOLD analysis project Ga0080005, IMG submission 69208) | Hot spring sediment microbial communities from Joseph's Coat, Yellowstone National Park, USA - JC3_ASED (SPADES assembly) (version 2) | ecosystem: Environmental > Aquatic > Thermal springs >...
AGTATAGAATTGGACGAAAAGGGAGAAATAAAAGGGTTTGAGTCAAGCGTTCAGATTGGTGGAATGAGTTTGGAGTATGTAAGGAATAGGGCAAACGAAATTCGTGATGTTGCAAGTGCTTACAGTCAGGTAGCAAGCACGCTTAAGAATTTATTTTCTGAGAATAGAAGCGCTAAAGATTTTGAAAGCCTTAGGAAAGCCTTGTCTAAAATAGTGGACACAAATTTTTCCTCAGTTTTGGAAGTTGCAAGGGCATTGGGTCTTGATAAGACTATAGCTGAGGAACTTGTTAAGGCTTATGGAGACAAATATAGTAAAGACTATCAGGTCAGAAATGCTACAGAACTCGGTATAACACTTGGAGCGAGAGGAGAGTTTGGGTTTAGGGCTGGAGTTAGTGAGGGTGGTGGCCTGTTGCCTATTAAACTTAGTGGTGGTGGGACTGTCTATTTGGATGCAAGGACTGGGCGTGTTTACACGGACGAAGACATAGAGAGGATGTCTGCTTATGCGTCAAATGAAGAAAGACAACAATTAGTAGAGAAACTCGTGAAGTCTTTACAGAATAAACTTGGTCAGAGCAGCAGCACCGGTCAATCTAAAAGGTCAGACCAGACGTATGCACAAGGGAAAGAATATTCAGAAGGAGTTGATCAGAGCAAGGCTTATGAGATTGCTGAAAGCTTTAACAAAAAGGCGGAAGAAATGCGTGCCTATGCAGATAGCTTGCAAGTAAGTTTAAAACAAGACCCATTGAACTATTATGCCAAACTGAAATACGAGGAGGCTTTACGTCAGGGTAAATCAAAAGGAGAAGCGGTAAGATATGCTATGGAGGAGGTTGCTAAACTAAGAAGCAATCCAGAGGCTTTGGAGAAATGGCTAAATGAGTTTGCGGAAGGAAAAGGTATAAGAAGCCCAAAGGTAGACGAGAACAAGTTGGAGAAGGCAAAGGAAGAAGTTCCTAAAACAGAGGACATTCAGAAAAAAGGACAGGAATTGAGTAAGCAAGTTGGGGAACAAATAGCTAATGCACAAAGGCAAATAGAACAGAGAAAGGGTGAGTTAGAAAGATATACGCCTCCGAAAGCAAAGCTTTTCAATTTGCAGGCGCCAACAATTAATTTACAATTTGACCCCAACGATCCAAAATTCCAAGCCAATGCAAAATATGCCCAGCAGTGGTTTATTAATCAGCCAAATACTTTACAGAGGCCTGTAAAAGACCTTAAGGATACTGCCCTAAGGTGGGGCGATAATGCTAAGCAGTTTGTTATAGATCTTGGTAAGGATGCTATAACAACTTTTAACAAAGTAGACCAGGCCAGACAGGAGCTGGAGAGGGATCCTAAGTATAGGGGTCTGATGAATAAGCCCTAATTTGCTCTTTTGCGTTTAAGCTTTTCATACTCCTTTTTCCCACTACGAAGGGATAAAAAGCCTCCAAGCCCAATTATAAACATAACAGAGGATAATATCATGCCAGGCACACTATCTTTACTCCATTCTCCATTAGGATTAAGAAGATACGCAAGAATTCCAAGAGGTCCTAAACTTCCCACCAACATAAGAACTATAGAAATAATATACGATATCCACCAACCTACCTTAGCTACTCCTTCAGTAGCTCCAAAAAGTATCTCCTGCTTAGCCACATAGTCTATGGGCTTTTCCTCTTCCTGCTTTGTGGCGTCTTCCTTCTTATTCTTCTCTACCACCAAAGCAAGCAACTCCTCCCTCAACTTCTCATCCTTGACCTCCTCCATAATCCTCTTTATCAGTTCCCTGTCATCCATAGCTATCACCTCGCACAGTATTTATTTTAGCAAAGTTATATGTATACTTTCAGAAGTCATCCTCTACAGGGTTAACTAAGTGTCAAGGATAAACAAAGGACTTAGTTAACTCCCTCTACAGGGTTAACTAAGTTTGCTAAAGATGTGTTTGAGTTAGTTAACCAGGTCACCCAAAGTGTATAAAACTGCAATTACTTGCAGCCGTCCCCTGAGCTGGAAGGGAGGAACTACCCTTGCCAGCCACCCTTACCCAATTCCCCGAAATCAAAACACTTTTGAACGGAAAATGGCAACCATTGGCCACCTGTCTTACCCTACACCGTTTTTTGTAGGGTAAGAAGCCTGCCCGCCTACTCCTTCCTGAGGGAATCATTCTGTGGGTAGAACTGCTCTGGGAGTGTTTTTTCCCTTTGGAGGAATTAAAAACTGGGCTTATGGGACCGTTTCACAGGTTAAAAAGAGAGGTGAAAGAGAGAGAAAGGGAAAAGGTTTGTATCTTTGGAGATAATGATATTTTGCCCCTTTAGTCTAGCTAAAATAATGCTATGGCTGAAAGCTGGGTGAAGCCCTCGGATATTGTGAAGAAGCTTTCAGACCATGTAAGTTCAAGCTTTGTTTTTCCCATCAAAGTTAGAGGAACCGTTATTCTGGATAAAGGCTACTACAAGCTTACTGACGGAAAGGCTGGCATCACTCTGAATATAGAAAAAGCCTTAGAGTTGCCTGTAGGTGCTGAGGTGGAAATTGAAGGAGTGTTAGGTGTAAACCTCTTTTACAAGGAAGATACCGCTATTCTTTATCCTGCCATTAATGTCAATTCGTATAAGGTTTTGGATGAAGAGAAGGAGAGGGAGTTTCAAAAAAGGGTGTCTGAAGTAGAAACCCTTTTGAGGAATAGGACCCACTATGGCTTTTGGGAGACCTTTAGCAGACTCTTGAAAGAGAAAAAGACTGTAAAGGTTGGGCTAATTCACGGGAACTCTGCCCAAGTTTGGCAAGATTTCATGAGTGCTTTTAGGAGTGCTGCGGGAGAGTATGCGGACAGGATAGAATTTGTAAGGTTTGAAAGTTCTCTATCTGATGAAGGGTTGGCAAGGACTATAGAAAAGGTAGCGAACTCAGGAGTGCATGCGGTGTTTTTGCTAAGAGGAGGAGGATCTAAGGAAGAGTTAGCTCGGATTGGTGGATTTGAGAGCATAAAGGCTATAATCCGTGCAGATATTCCCTTTTATATTGCCATTGGGCATTCCTTTGACAGGATGGTGTCTTTGATGGAGAAAGCGGCAGATGGGAATTCTGCTACGCCTTCTATAGCAGGGCAGGAACTAGGCAAGTTGGTGCGTGTTGTGTCTGAGAATGAAAGCTTGAGAGATGGGGCAAAAAGAAGACAGGCAAAGGAGTCCAATTTCGTCCTTGAGCTTGTGGTAAGGCTTTTGATTATTGGATTTCTTTTGTTTTTTGGGATTAAAGTGATGCCCTATTTATTCAAAGAGTTTGTTCTCAAAGATTTTTCTGAAAGAACCGAAACAAAAATAAAGAATCACCAACCTTAGCTTTTCTCCCTCCGCTCACGACATAGTTCAAACGTCCTGTTATTTTTTCCTAAAGGAAATTTAACAAACTTTGTGAATTAATAAACAAACTCTGTTTATAATTGTAAAGCTATGGAGTTTATAGATAGAAAGGAAGAACTTGAGAAGCTTGAAAAAGGTGTGCTTGCTGGGGAAAACTTCGTGATAATAGCACCCAGAAGGTACGGAAAGACTACCCTGATACGCAAGATGCTTGATGACCTTAGAGATAAGGGAGTTTTAACTCTTTATGTGGACCTAATGCCCTATGCGGATAGCATTTCTGCCCTCTCAAAGCACTTAATAGACAAAGCTCTTGACCTACTAGGTATAGAAGGCAAGGTAAGAAAACTCTCTTATCTGTTTCAGGTTAAAGGGAAAGCAGTACTCAAGGAGGAAGGTATAGAGCTTGACTTTGAAGTCTTCACAAGCAGGGACGAGAGAAAGATGCTTTTAGAAGCCCTTGAACTACCGGAGAGGATAGCAAAAAGGAAGAACAAAAGGCTTGTAATAGCTTTTGACGAGTTTGGAGAGCTTTACAAGACTAATCCTAATGCGGTAAAGCTCTTCAGGAGCATTATACAACATCACGAGAAGACCTCTTATGTGTTTTCAGGCTCTCAGGAAACACTCATGAAACAAGTTTTTGTAGACAAAGAAGGAGTATTCTTTAGATTTGGTACGATAATGGAACTTAGAGGACTTGGACTTGAAGATACTATAACCTATGCAGTTAAGACCCTTTCCATAGAAGTGGATGAGTTTGTAGAACTGTTTAAGCTTCTCAAAGGCCATCCCTACTACCTTGTCAGAGTGATGGATAAGCTCAAGAGGGGTAAAGATATTGCATCTGCTCTTGAGGAAATTGTAGAAGAGGAAAGGGCTTATATTGAGCTACTTGTGGAGCGCATATTGGGTATGAAACATGCCCTTGAAATTTTAAGGACAATGGCAAAAGGTGGAAGCCCATACCAAGTAGAAGGCATAAAGGACCAGGTAATAAGCAGAGTGCTTAGCAACTTAGTGAACTTTGGATATATCAGGAAGGTATCAAGAGGTGTTTACGAGTTTACAGACCCTCTACTCGAGCTTTACCTAAAAGGTGATTACTGAGAAGGTCAATTACCACGGTGAACTGCGGAATGCCCGGGATGCATCCAGGACGAATTGGGGAGGCTCAGTGGGGCGGAAAAAGCCCATAAAAGCTACAAATTGAAATTCAGGTTTAGCTTTGAACATCCTTTAAGTTTGCCCAAGTATTACAATAGCGTGCTCCAGGGGTTCTTTTATAAGAACATGGACTCAATCTTTGCCAATATATTGCACGAAGTGGGCTTTGTGTATAACCACAGAAGGTTTAAACTCTTCACGTTCTTAAAAATATTTGGCAGGATTAGGCAAAAACGAAAGCAGCATTTTGTTCCACCTTCCAGATGTTCGTGTCTATTTTTCCACTTTTTGTCATCAGAAGTTGAACCTTTGAAAATAAAGACTTTGAAAAAGAGAGTTTAAGAAAAGCATTGATTTTCAAGGGTATCCCTCGTATGAGACTGCATCCCTGATTTTTTAGAACAACCTCATGCAAAAACTTGACATCTTTGACATTTTCTGTTATCAAGGTGGCAGATGGATTGCTTTAGGTTGAGGTTATATTAAAAAACCACGCGCATGAGTGAAATACGCTTCATAGTAGATAGTTCTACATTATCAAACTTTGCCCGTGCTGGGTATTTGAACTTGCTAAAGACACTATTTTACGCAGGTTTATTAACTACCTCCGATGTGATAGAAGAGATTGAACGAGGTTCTGAAAAATATCCAGAGTTGCGGACGGTCATAAATGAGCAAAACCTATGGCTTAAGGTTGTAGATGAACTAACAGAAGAAGAGCAAAGCTTGATAAGAAACTTAAGAATTACTCACGAGGAATTTGAAGAGGGAGCGGATGCCTCCCTTTTGGCTGTGGCTAAGGAAAGGAATTTGGTGTTAATAACTGATGATAGATATTTGAAGAAGGTTGCGGAGCAGGAGGGTGTAAAGGTTGTTGGAACTGTGGAAATATTAGAGGAAGCCATTAATAAAGGATTAATCCGTAGTGCAGAGGAATTAAAACAGATTGTTATAGATATGGCACATTTGGCACGCTTTAGGCTGAAGGATTCTGACTTGAAAAGGCTTGGGTTAAGTTTAGATTTATAGCTTTGAGGCAAGTGCCCACATGAATACTCTGGAAATCATAGGACAAAGGCTAAGACAAGCACGGGAGACGGTAGGCTACACGCCAGAAGATGTGGCACAAAAGCTTGGAATTACCAAGGATGAACTTTCTCTTTTTGAAAGTGGGAGACAAAACCCGCCACTTAGTCTTCTAAGAAAACTTGCCAAGCTTTATGGAGTTTTTGTTAGCTATTTCTACGGGATATATAAGCTTGAGGGAGAGGTCTTTAACCTTCTTCTTAATAAAGTTAAAGAACTCTCTCTCCCTCCTGAGACCATAAGTCAGGTTCAACGCTTTATTTTTCTGTGCAGTGAGATAGCAAAGCTTAGACAAAAGCTGGGATTTCCCAAGCCTGAAATTCCTTACTACACTCTAAACCAAGAGTCTATAGAGAAACAAGCCAAAGAGGTAGCGGAGGCAGAAAGGGCTCGTTTTGGCTTGGGAGATAGCGTGGTGCCAAACTTAGGAGAACTCTTAGAAGACATCCGTATTCCAGTTATTAGGCTACCTTTAGGCAGGGGACTCTCCTCTGCAATGGTTTATGATGAAAACTTCTCTGCGTTCATATTGGTTAATTCCAATAAACCTCACCAAAACCAGCTTATCGCCTATGAGTATGCCCATATCCTTCAAAGAAAAGACAGGGTCCATCTAAATAAGGATGGGCAAAGGGATGATTTTAGCGAGCGTTTTGTGGTTCATTTTTTAATGCCAGAAAGTCTTGTTAAAAGGCTTGTAAGGCAACACCACAACTTAACTGATGTGTGGGTTTTGATAAGTCTAAGACGCATCTTTGGAGTTAGCTATGAAACTCTTATATCCCGCCTTCACGAACTTGGTGAAATTGACGAAAAGGACCTAAACAGATTGCTAAGGGCAAACCTGTGGAATTTGGAAATAAAGCTTTTTGGAGAACCAAGTCCTTCTGTGCCTTGGAAAATTTCTAAGGTCTTGTGGGAACTCGTCCTGACTGCGGTAAAACATGAATTCATAACCACCAGCTATGCATCAGATGTCCTTGAAATAAGCCCTATGCAAATCCAAGACATCCTTTATGAACTTGAGGAAATAGAACTCAGCCGATCTTGAACCCGCTTTGAAAAATTCCTCATCGGGATTGTCCCAACCTCTAAAAGGACTAACCGTTCCTTTTCTCTATCCCACACTCCTTTTACCAATGTGGGCTTTAGATGAGAAAAGCTTCTTATCCTACACCGCCGAAGGTAGGATAAGAATACCTTGTGCATCCTAAAATAAAATCTGAAGGAGGTAACCAATGTGCGTAATCATCTACAAACCTGAGGGTGCTATTGTTAGCGACAAGCTATTTGACCGGTGTTGGGAGTCGTTTCCTCACGGAGGCGGATACGCAGTTTGGAAAGATGGGAGATGGGTATATGAGAAGGGCTTCATGGACAAAGAAGAGTTTTATAAGGCGGTTAGAGAACTCATCCACTCAAAGCACACAAGAGTAGTCCTACACTTTAGGCTTGCCACAGAGGATGCGGAGGGAAAGAGAAATATTCTCCCAGAATTTACGCATCCCTTTGAAATCCAGCTTCAGGATACAAAAGCTTTGCTATTTGTTAATGGGCGGTTCAGTGAGAGTTATGAAGGCATTGTGGGTGCACCAAAGGTGAAGAAGTTTGTAGAGGATATAAACCAGCTAAAACTCAAAAGATGGCAATACGAAAAGCTTTTAGCAGAGAATGGGCTACTTGAGGGCTTATTCAAGCACAGAGGAGAAAGGGCAAGGCTTTTGACCCTTTTTGAAGAAGACAAACAGCCCTTCTTTAGTCCTAATCCTCCGAAGGGATGGGTAGAATACGATGGGCTATTGCTTTCAAGGAAAGTCTTCAGTTCGTAGATTGTCAGAAAATGCCAAAAAGGTAGGTTATAGTATATAAGGGTATGGTGGCAGTTAGGGAGGAAAACAGGAGAGGGAGCCTTCCTAACAAGGGAGGGCTTTCTCTGAGGGGTCTTTTGGCCCCTTATTGCGAGGAGGTAGGCTAATGGCTTACCTCTTCGTCTACGGCACCCTTAAAAGGGGTGGATCAAGGCACGGCCTTTTAAAGGGCTGTCCTTTCTTAGGGCATGCCTTGGCAAAGGGCTTTGCCCTTTATGACCTCGGCGCCTACCCTGGGATGGTTCCCGGAGATGGGGTAGTGCGTGGAGAGGTCTATGAAATCCCAGAAGGGCTCCTTAGGGAGCTTGACTGGGTGGAAGGAGCTCCTTTCCTCTTCAGGAGGGAGCTTATTGAGGTGGTCCTTGAGGACCACACTCCTTTACGTGCCCACGCCTATCTGTATAACAGAGAGGTGGAGGGTGCGGCTTTGGTGCCTTCCGGTGAATGGAAGGTATAAGAGGAGGTCCCCATGGGGGACCTTTTTAAACCAAAGACAAAGGAGGTCGGAGATGAAGAAGTCCTTACTAACCATACTTAGCTTAGCCTTAGTCCTTCCAAGCTTCGGACAGGAAAACATGCAAAAGCAAACATCGTTTAGGGAACTGCTGTTTTCTGGTAAGAGAAAGTTTTTATTCTTAAGCCCTTCAGAAACAGAGACAATAATTATTGGTGGGATTTTTGGTGTTGATGCAGGCAAAGCCATTGAATACTGTTCTGCTTTTGGTGGAAAGGCATACCTTGTGAAATACAAGCAAGTAGAAGGTTTTGGAGGCGGATATGTAATAGAGGAAAAAACGCCTGCAGAAGAGGGAACTGGGGTTGGAGGTTTTCTAAAGGGAGTATTCACAGGAGCAATTTTGGGAGATGTTGCCAGTAGCCGTGCACCCGCTACCCTTTGTGAAAAGGATGGGAAAGAAATTTTCTTTATTCAAAAAGGCAGGCTCATAGGCTACCGCCATCCAAGCAAATATCAATATATGGAGTCTTGTTTTATTCAGGTTGCAAAGCATCAACCCGAACCCAGAATAACTTCTTTTGAATTGGAATGGGCGGATAAGATAAAGGCGAGCACCAACCTTATAGAGTTTTTGCAATCAAATCGTGTAAAACTCCAAAACCTGCCTGATGGTTTTTACAAGATAAAGGACACTGTGGACGACAACTGCCACCCTCTAAACTCTGATGTTTTAAGAATGCTTGCAAGCTATTGCTATCAAAAAGGAGGAACCTTTAGAACTGCAGATGGGCAAGACTTTAAGGATTTTATGGCAAAGGTACTAACCACAGACCCACCACCTAATGTGGGAGTGATAAACTACTGGCTTAGGGAGATGACCAAAACTGCATACTACTGCGATGGTCCTGAGAAGTTTATGGTTCGCACCACCGCAGAAAGAAGCGCATCCGATATTCAAACATTCACAATTCCCTATGTTCATTATGTTAAGCTGGGTTTAGATGAGGGACTAATGGCTCAGACACAAACGAGAGGAAGCCAACCCGCACCAGCCCAAAATGATGCACTTATCTCTATGATAAAGATGACCGCAAGCTCTAAAATGCCCTCCATGCAAGTAATAGGACAGATGCAATACGAAACCATCTACATGTATCCAGATGGTGGCTGTGATCTTGTAGCCCTAATCACAAGAGGTCCAGGATACACTACGGTGGATAACTACAGAGTATGCCAAAACGATGTTCAGCCTGTAGGTCGTTCAGATGATTACAAGGTCATAACCGTGGATAGGATAGACCAAAGAACCGCCATGCAGCTATATACCAACTGCAGGTCCTACGGAAGAATGACAAGTCTTTACAGCGGATACAGAATTGATTGTAGAATTCCCAATCCACAACTTCCTTGCAATGGTGAGATCCTTATAACAAGAGATAACAAACTTGTAGACTTCAAGGTAGAGAATATATGCAGGTAAAACTCGTAAGGAAGTTTGAGGGTTTGAGGTTCCCCCGCCCCCATCACACCTTAGACCCTCGGCAGGGGCACCTTGCCCCTGTTTCAATCCCCTATCTTGCTATACTTGGAGCTCAGGAGAGGCTATTCTAAAAATCCCTTATAGGGACCGTTCCCCCAGCGGATGAAGGAATTAACCGCCTACTTTCTTAGCCATGCGTATTTCGGCTTCTCAGTTTTTCTTCTGTGCCTTTTTTCCACCCTTACTAGTGAACACTGATTGAAATCATATTACAATTGAGAAAAATTTGCATATAATAATAAACAACAAAATCCCTAAAGGAGGTGTAAAGATGGTTAGAGTTGGTCAAAGGGTGCCAAACTTTGAGCTGGAGGTTTATTACCCTACCACCAAGACCTTTGGTAAGGTGTCTTTGGAGGACTTTATGAGGGAAAGGCGCTGGCTGGTGCTCTTTTTCTACCCGGCGGACTTTACCTTTGTGTGTCCCACCGAGCTGGCGGACTTGGCGGAGCACTACGACGAACTCACAAAAATGGGTGTGGAGGTGATCTCCGTATCCACCGACACCGTATACACCCACTTGGCTTGGCAAACCACAGAAAAGCTTTTGGAAAAGGTGCGCTATCCAATGGGTGCAGACCCAACGGGCAAGGTCTCAAGGCTCTTTGGAGTCTACGACGAGGATACGGGCTTGGCGCTGAGGGGAACTTTTATAATTAACCCGGAGGGAGTTTTGGTGGGTTCTGAGGTCAATTACTACAACGTGGGAAGAAACGCAGAGGAGCTGGTGAGAAAGATGAAAGCAAACGTGTATCTTATGAGCCATCCCGATGAAGCATGCCCTGCCAAATGGGAAGAAGGAAAGAAAACCCTAAAGCCCTCTCCAGAGTTGGTGGGTAATGTCTACTCCGCCCTGCAGGAGTGATTATATTTAATTAAGTTGGAGGAATAAAATGGAACTGACTTTAAACTTTGGCAGTGATGAGATATACGATGTGATCATTATTGGAGCCGGTCCTGCCGGCTCCTCCGCTGCCATATACACCGCAAGGGCAGGACTATCCACCTTGGTGCTATACAGGGCAGAGGCGGACGGTGCCTTGGGAGTAACCCAGCAGATAGAAAACTACCCTGGCATAAGGGGTCCCATCTCTGGCTATGAGCTTTTAAAACTTATGCGGGAGCATGCAAAAGCCTTTGGTGCCAAGTTTGTAAGGGGTAAAGTTATTGCCACGGACCTATTGGGAGATATAAAGAAGGTCTATACCATAGACGGAAGGGAGTTCAAGGGCAGGGCGGTTATAGTAGCCTCCGGTGCTATGGAAAGAGCCAACAAATACAAGGGAGAGGAGGAATTCTTAGGAAGGGGCGTGTCTTACTGTGGCGTTTGCGATGCGGCCTTCTTTAAAGGAAAGCCCGTGGCGGTGGTAGGAGAGGACGATTACGCCTTAGAGGAGACGGAGTTTATAAGCAGGTTTGCCAGCAAGATATACTTAGTGGTTCCCTCCTCCCGCATAAAGGCACCACCAGAGATGATAGAGGAAATAAAATCCCATCCCAACGTGGAGATCCTCACCCACCACAGGGTTATACAGGTCGTGGGTTCCTCCTTTGTGGAGGGCTTGGAGGTGCAAAGCATAGAAACCAAAGAGAAAAAGATCCTGCCGGTGGATGGTGTGTTCATATTCTTGGGAGGAAACAAGCCTTCGGTGGATTTCCTTATGAACCAAGTGGAGATGACGGACGGACACTGCATAGTGGTAAATGAGGAGATGATGACTTCTGTGCCCGGCGTCTTTGCGGCGGGGGATGTGCTCTGCAACAACATAAAGCAGGCGGTTATTGCGGCGGCGGATGGTGTAAAGGCAGCGTTGGCGGTGGATAAATACCTCAACAAGAAGGCAAAGATCACCTCCCAATGGTAAATGTTCGTTAAAGAGCTTCCGGAGGAGGTAAGGTTCAAAATATCCGCGGGTGAGGTTATAGAGAGCCCGGCGGACTGTGTAAAGGAGCTAATAGAGAACTCCCTTGACGCAAAGGCAAAAAGGGTAGAGGTAGAGATCATAAAGGGTGGAAAGCACTACATTTCCGTCAAAGATGACGGCGTGGGCATACATCCGGAGGACCTCCCTAAGGTAATCCTGCCCTTTTACACTAGCAAGATAGAGATGTTTGAAGACCTGCTTTCGTTGAACACCTACGGCTTTAGGGGAGAAGCCCTCCACGCCATAGCCCAGGTTAGCAGGATGGTCATAAGCTCCCGTTTTTACCAAGAGGACAGGGGCTACGAAATGAGGGTGGAAGAGGGAAAGGTGGTGCATATGAGGGAAAAGGGTATGGCGGTGGGCACAAGGGTGGAGGTCTTTGACCTTTTTTACAACCTGCCGGTAAGAAGGAACCTTCTGAAGAAAGAAGATACAGAGAGGGCAAGGATTCTGAGGCTTGTAAGAGACTACGCAATAGCAAGACCGGAGATATCCTTCAAGCTTACCGCGGAAGGAAGGGAGCTTTTGAACCTACCCTCCACCCAAAACGCAAGGGATCGGTTGGAGGAGCTATACAAAACCAAGTTTGAAGAGAGGGAGATTGAAAGGGATGGCTTACGCTTGAGGGTCTTTGTTTCCCTCTCCCAAAGGAAAGGAGAGGTAAGGCTCTTTGTAAATTCAAGACCTGTTCAAAACAAAGGCTTAACGGAGTACATAAAAAGGACGGTGGGAAGACGCATAGCGGTCTGCCTTTTGGAGGTCCCACCCTTTGTGGTGGATGCCAACATCCATCCCAAAAAGCATGAGGTGAAGCTCCAAAGGGAAGGAAACATCAAAGAGCTTTTCAGAGAACTTTTTAAAGGACATAAAACACACATACCATCCCTGAACCAAGAGAGCCATCCATACAAAGCTGAGCCGGAGCTTTTGGGCATCTTGGAGGATACAATACTTATAGTGAATTGGATGGAGAGCCTCTACTTCATAGACCAGCATCTGCTTGCGGAACGCATAAACTATGAAAAGGGACAGACCTCCGATAAAGCATGCAAAGGTGCCATAAAGGCAGGAGACAAGCTATCGCCCGCCCAAGCTAAGGCTATGCTTAAAGAGTGGGTGGAACTACAGAACCCTCACACCTGCCCTCACGGAAGACCCATATACTACCGCCTGCCTCTTAAAGAGATATACCAACAGATAGGAAGGGAACGCTGATGCTTGCCAAGAGAATAATTCCGTGCTTGGATGTGGACAAAGGGAGGGTGGTAAAAGGTGTAAAGTTTCAGAACCTTAGGGATGCGGGGGACCCGGTGGAGGTGGCAAAGAGCTACGAAGAGCAATCCGCCGATGAGCTTGTCTTTTTGGACATAACCGCCTCCGCAGAAGAAAGGAAGATCATGATAGAGGTGGTGCAAAGGGTAGCGGAAACGATCTTTATACCCTTCACGGTGGGTGGTGGCGTGTCCTCTTTGGAGGACATAAGGAGGCTTTTATCCGCCGGTGCGGACAAGGTTTCCATAAACACCGCAGCGGTAAAAAACCCACAGCTAATTTACGAGTCTGCCAAAAGGTTTGGTTCCCAGTGCATAGTGGTAGCCATAGACGCCAAAAGGTCCGAAAGGGGGTGGGAGGTCTATATTCACGGTGGGAGGACACCCACGGGGCTTGACGCGGTAGAGTGGGCAAAGAGGGTGGAGAGCTTGGGGGCGGGGGAAATCCTGCTTACTTCAATGGACGCAGACGGCACAAAAAAAGGCTACGATATAGAGTTATGCAAGGCTGTAGCTTCTGCAGTGAGCATCCCTGTAATAGCCTCTGGGGGTGCGGGCACAATGGAACACTTTTATGAAGTCTTCACACAAACAAACGTGGACGCAGCCCTCGCCGCATCCCTCTTTCACTTCAAAGAGGTAAGCATCCCAGAACTAAAGGCATATCTTAAAAACAAAGGTGTTCATGTGAGGCTCTAAGATGTTTCAGCCAAAAACTCCATACTTGGCGGTGGATGGTGTGGTCAGACTTTGGGAAGGAGAAAGATTTAAGGGCATTGTGCTTATAGAAAGAAGGTATGAGCCCTTGGGCTATGCCCTGCCGGGTGGCTTTGTGGAAGTGGGGGAGACAGTGGAAGAAGCAGTCCTGCGGGAAGTCAGAGAAGAGACAGGGCTTGATGCACAGATTGTTAAACTCTTGGGTGTGTATTCGGAACCTAACAGGGACCCACGCTTTCATGTGGTGTCTGTGGTCTTTGTTTTGGATGCCTACGGAGAGCCAGAGGCTGGCGATGACGCAAAAAAGGCCTTGGTCTTTCCCATAGAGGACTTGCCCTTTGATAAAATAGTCTTTGACCACGCAAAAATCTTGAAGGATTACCTAAGATGCCCATAGAGAGAGAAGTGCCAGAGGAAATAAAAAGAAAAGTATTGGAGAAGGTCTCCAACAAGAGCTTGGCAGAAATGGCCTTTAAGTACATAAAGCTCGTGGAAAAAGAGGACGGTAGCCTTTGGGTGAAGGAAGAGCTACCAGACACCAATAACCACGCCCTTATGTTCATGGTTCTTGCTTGCGTTAATTACACCCAAAGAATACTAAGAGGAGAGGAAATAGAATGACTACCATAATTGCAGTAAAGAGGGATGGTGTGGTAGTTATGGGCGGAGACGGACAGGTCACCCTCGGTGCCTCTGTGCTAAAGCACGGGGCAAAAAAGGTCAGAAGGATCTACAACGGCAGTGTGTTGGTGGGCTTTGCAGGCGCCGCCGCCGATGGACTTGCTTTAATGGAAAGGCTGGAGGGAAAGCTGGAGGAGTTCAGAGGAAACCTTTTGAGGGCTTCGGTGGAATTGGCAAAGGAGTGGAGAACAGACAGGGCTTTAAGAAGACTTGACGCCATGCTCTTGTGTGCAAACTTGGAACACCTCTTGGTGATTTCTGGCACGGGAGATGTAATGGAACCAGACGAGCCCATCATGGCAATAGGCTCCGGTGGAGACTACGCAAGGGCTTGCGCCTTGGCTCTTTACAAACACACCAACCTATCTGCAGAAGAGATCGTCAAAGAATCCCTCTCCATCGCAGCAAAGATTTGCATATACACCAACGAAAGCTTTTACTTGGAAAAACTACCGTAAGGTGTTATAATATAGGTAGGGTAGTTTGAGGGTTCCACTGGGACCCTTGTCAACTTGGCAACTGAATATGGGTTAGTGTGTCCTCCCGGTGGGCTGTTTCAATTTTGAGAGGGGGAAAGTTTTGATTTTCAGGCTTTTCTGGAAGTAATCTCACCGTAAAGCCATAATTATGTAATGCCGTAATGCCGTAATTATGGTCAGTAGTGGAAAGCGTTGGGAGACAAGGATTTAAATTTGACAATAATAGACTCAACTTTGCATGATCTCGGATTTCGGAAAATTAACTTCATTTGAAAGGGGTGCCTTCTTGACAAAATTATTGATATGTCTTATTTTGGTTAATGTGGTCGTTTGGGGTTCCTAATGTACCGTGTGGAGTTGAAAGAACCTTTGCTCTCATAATTCCATAAATTGCATTTCTGAGTTCCTAATGTACCGTGTGGAGTTGAAAGGTGTTCTATCCTCTTGAGAGTTTTCTCCACACTTCCTCCTTGTTCCTAATGTACCGTGTGGAGTTGAAAGGTGGCTATAGGGAGGCTTCTATATAAAGTCGGAACGACGTTCCTAATGTACCGTGTGGAGTTGAAAGCTCGTTGCCGGCAAGCCTTGGCGAACGGAAAAGTCCGGTTCCTAATGTACCGTGTGGAGTTGAAAGTTGGTGGGAGTGGGCTTTACCACTCCCATTAAACAGAACTGTTCCTAATGTACCGTGTGGAGTTGAAAGTTCTCGGGCCGGAAAAACGACCTTATTTTCACGATGCGTTCCTAATGTACCGTGTGGAGTTGAAAGTACTTAACTTCAAATTCAAAAGCTATTGCCCCTTCTAACTTGTTCCTAATGTACCGTGTGGAGTTGAAAGCAAAAAGCCTTCTCCCATCCTTGCACACAGATTTTATGTTCCTAATGTACCGTGTGGAGTTGAAAGTCTGCAGATGGCTTGGCTATCCCAAAGAGGAGGTCTCTGGTTCCTAATGTACCGTGTGGAGTTGAAAGTGTAGTTTTTCAAGGAGGCTTTTAACTCTTCCATGTTTCTGTTCCTAATGTACCGTGTGGAGTTGAAAGTTGGTTTGGAAGTTTGGCAAACTCAGAGGTGTATATCGTTCCTAATGTACCGTGTGGAGTTGAAAGGCAAATTTGCAGATTTTGACAAAGCCCGCACAGGCTTGTTCCTAATGTACCGTGTGGAGTTGAAAGTGGAGGGATGCCCCACGGCGGATATGACATCTCCCCCCGTTCCTAATGTACCGTGTGGAGTTGAAAGACTGGATAGAATAATAGCCTACTACGAAGGGAAAGACGTTCCTAATGTACCGTGTGGAGTTGGAAGTCCCTTAGCCCTGTTTCTTGGTTCTCTCAAATCCTCTCGTTCCTAATGTACCGTGTGGAGTTGAAAGTTCCGCGGAGGCACTCTTGATGGCGATAAAGGCACCTGGTTCCTAATGTACCGCGTGGAGTTGAAAGCAAAGTTTTTTATTGCGTATCTGTAGCCAAGCCCAAGGTTCCTAATGTACCGTGTGGAGTTGAAAGAGATTTCCACATATGCAACGCCGCCATGTTTAGGACGGTTCCTAATGTACCGTGTGGAGTTGAAAGTCCTGTGGGTTATCGTAAGGGTAATAAATGCGGGTTTTCTTGTTCCTAATGTACCGTGTGGAGTTGAAAGCCTTTTGGTTTTTTCTTTTAAAAGTTCTAAGCCCACTGTGTGGGATGGCGACACGAGACCCTTAACGAGTTTGTAAGTTATGCGGACCATCTCAGTTCCAAGCCCACCGTGTGGGATAGTGACTGGTATTCCTATTTGCACTTCCGAAGTTCTCCCATCTGTTCCTAATGCACCGTGTGGAGCTGAAAATTTAGAGTCAAAAGAAAAAGACATAAATTTTTAACTATGCTGGCGGTCTTATCAAAAAAGCTTCTTTCTATGGTGGAGGAGGGAGACCGAGAGGATGTTTTGAGGGCAATAGAGTTTTTGGAAGAAAAACATGCTGGGCAAAGGAGGGCGTCGGGAGAGCCTTATGCGGTGCATCCTATAGAAACTGCCATAATAGTCGCAAGTATGGGACTAAAAAAGGAAGCTATCATCTCCGCATTGCTTCACGATGTTTTGGAGGATACAAACACCACATACGAAGAGTTAAAGGAACGCTTTGGTGAGACGGTGGCAAACATAGTGGAAGGTGTTACCAAGATAAGCAAATACAAAATAAAGGATGTTAGTTCAGAAAAGGCGGAGAACTACAGAAAGCTATTTTTGGCTACTGCCAAGGATATAAGGGTTCTGTTGGTAAAGCTGGCGGATAGGCTTCATAATATGCGCACCCTTGAGCATCTTCCAAAGGAGAAGAGAATAAGGATCGCAAAGGAGACCTTAGAGATATACGTTCCGTTGGCAAACAGGCTGGGAGTTTGGCAAATAAAGACGGAGCTTGAGGACCTTTGCTTTATGCACCTTTACCCAAAGGAGTATGAGAGGGTAAAGGAGTTTGTTAGAGAGAGACGCGCCAAGCTGGAGGAATACCTCAAAAGGCACTTCATACCCAAGCTAAAGGAAGCCTTAAAAAGGGCTAACATTCAGGCGGAGATCACCTACAGAACCAAGCATCTTTTTGGCATATGGCAAAAAACCATAAGAAAAGGCATAAGCTTGGAGGATGTGCACGATATTCTGGGAGTTAGGGTCATAGTCAATACGGTGGAGGAGTGCTATTTGGTGCTTGGGATCATTCACAACACTTTTACGCCAGTGCCGGGAAAGTTTGATGATTATATATCCCTGCCAAAGCCAAACCTCTATCAGTCTTTGCATACTGCGGTGATAGGTCCCAAGGGAAGGGTGGTGGAGGTTCAAATAAGAACTTGGGAGATGCACGAGAGGGCAGAAAAGGGCATTGCGGCACATTGGGCTTACAAGGAATCCGTTAATCTAAAGGACAACAGCATTTACGGTTGGCTAAAGGAACTGGTGGAGAGCCTAAAGGGTAGCAAAAACGCCCAAGAGGTCCTTGAGAACATAAAGCTTGAACTGTTCTCGGAGGAGGTCTTTGTCTTTACTCCAAAGGGAGACCTTTTGGTCCTTCCAAAGGGTGCCACACCGGTGGATTTTGCCTATCACATTCACACAGACATAGGCAACCACTGTGCGGGTGCCAAGGTAAACGGCAGGATCGTCCCGTTGGATTACAAGCTTCAGAACGGAGACCAGGTGGAGATCATAACAAACCCTAACAAAAAGCCAAACCCAGAGTGGCTAAAGTTCGTGGTTACCTCCAAGGCAAAGAGCAAGATAAAGGCTTATCTCAAGGAGTTAGAAAGGGAAAAGCAAATTCAAGAGGGTAGAGGGCTTTTAGAGAACTTAGCAAAAAAGCTTAACATAGACAGGCAGGAGCTTTTGGAAAAGATAAAAAAGCAAGAGGGTATTGAAAGGGATGAGGATGTTTATCTTTTGGTGGGAAGCAAAAAGCTAACGAAGGAAAGGATTTATCAGCTTTTTGGTGTAAAAAAACCGGAGGTCAAAGAGAAAGATCAAAACCCTCAGGTGCGGGTAAGGATGGAGGACATAGAAAACGTTGCCTATCAGCTGGCAAAGTGTTGCAACCCACTGCCGGGAGATGAAGTTTTGGGCGTGGTTGCCAAGGGTAAGGGATTGATCATTCACCTGAAGGGCTGTCCCAACTTGGAGCATTTCCTAAAACACTTTCCCGAAAGGGTGGTCCATGTGGATTGGGAGAACGCACAGGGTAAATATCCTGCCATTGTGCGCGTGTGGGCAAAGGACCGGGTGGGTATTTTAGGTGAAGTTGCCAGCACCTTTGCCAAACACAACGCCAACATACTCCAAGCTATTACCAAAAGCCTAAAAACCGGAGAAGCGGTCATGGAATTTACGTTGGAGCTCAGCAACGCAGAGCACTTAAAGAGGGTTCTCCAAGCCCTGAGGGAGTTGGAAGGAGTGGAAAAGGTAAGCAGGGTAGTTAGGGCTTGAACTCCTGCAAAATTCTGTCCGCACTAACAATGCCCACAAAGGTCTTTTGAACCTTTCCGTCCTTTACCACCAAGGTGGTGGGCGTAGCCATCACACCCAAGCTCCTGGCAATCTTTTGTCCCTCCTCCGAGAAAACATCAATCCTTCTGACCTCCAATGCTTGGCTTAGCTTTTCCACCTGAGGCTCCATAACCTTGCAGGCACCACATCTTTGGGAGTAAAAGTAAAGAACTCCGTCCTTTACTAGCCCTACCTCTGCACCTTTCATAGCCTTAGCCTTGTTCAAAACATAGAGCTTCAGCCCGAGCCTTAGCAAAACGATAAAGGCAACTGCAAAGAAGAGGATTTTTAAGAACTCTTCCATGGCTATTTAACCATTTTAACAGCCTTCTTTAGCATATGGACCTCCTCCTCGGAGAGCTCCCTCCACTTGCCCGGGCTTAGCTTTCCCAGTTTTATGGGACCTATGGCGGTGCGTTTGAGCCTTAAAACCTTGTGCCCAAAGTGGGCGGTAAATCTCTTAACTATGTGCTTTCTGCCCTCTGTAAAGACGATTTTCAAAAGACTGTTTTTTCCCTCATACCTTATCAGCCTAACGCTCACAGGCTTGGCAAACCCATCCTCCAAGACCGCCCCCTCTTTCATCTTCTCCAAAGTTTTTGGGCTAACCCTGCCCTTTACCAAAACCTGATAGGTCTTTGGTAGTTTATACCTCGGATGCATTATACGATTTGCCAGCTCTCCGTCGTTTGTCAGGATCAAGAGTCCCTCTGCGTTGTAATCAAGCCTTCCGGCGGGATAGACCCTTACGGGCACGTCCTTGAGTAGCTCCTCTATGGTTCTCTTTCCCTCTTTAGACTTTCCGAGGGCGGTAAGATAACAGCAGGGCTTGTAGAGGGCAATGTACATGAACCTTGGTGGTTTTACAACCTTTCCGTCTACCTCTACTGTGTCCTTCTCCGGGTCAATCTTCCAGCCAAGCTCCTTTACCACCAGTCCATTGACCTTTACCCTACCCTCAAGGATCAGTTGGTCTGCCTTTCGCCTTGAAGCAACACCGCACATAGAGAGGTATTTGTTCAGCCTTACCAGTATCTCTCTTCCTTCCACGGGTCCCCTCTCATGTGGTAGCCCCTCTGTTCCCAAAAGCCCGGGACATCCTCCTTTAATATCTCAAGCCCCCACACATACTTGGCACTCTTCCAAGCGTAGAGCTTGGGAACCACGAGCCTTAGAGGGTAGCCATGCCTTTTGGGAATTACTTGCCCCATCATCTTGTAAGCTAATATCGTGTCTTCTTCATAGAGATATTCCAAGGGTAGGTTGGTGGTGTAGCCCTCTAAACAATGCACCAGGACAAAGCGCGCACTGTCCTTTGGCTTTACCATTTTTAGGATTTCAAGGGTCTGAACGCCTTCCCATAGGATCTCCTTAACACTCCACCGTGTAACGCAGTGAAAGTCCGCCACCAGCTCCACCGAAGGCAGAGAAAGAAGCTCCTCGTAGGTTAACTCCAAAGGCTCCTCCACCTCACCCCAAACCTTGAACCTGTATGAACTCATATCCCAGTCGGGAACATCATCCACTATGTCGTAGACTATGGGTGCGGAGATCCACCTCTGGCCCGGTGGTAGCCGGTCTTCCCTAAGGTTTATATCGCTAACAATTCTTTTCTTCATGGGAGGATAAATTTTAAAGTATGGAAGCTTGCCCTAAGTGTGGAAGGCTTTTAGAGGTTATTGAGTGCTGTGGTGGTGGCATTTTCTTGTGCCCCGAGTGTAATGAGTACTTTTACCCGGGAGAGCTCATAGACCCTCAAAGTCCCTCTGAGGAGGTCTCAAAAGAAGCTCCCGGGCTACCTTCAGAGGTTCTTCCCCCTCCACCACCACACGATAAACCGCCCAAGAGATAGGTGCGTATAAGTTGAGCTTTTCTGAAAGCTCCTTTACCGCCTTTACCGTCTCTTTGCCCTCCACCACCTGCCCTATTTTTTCCTGTGCCTGTTCAAGGCTCAGCCCTTGCCCCAGCAAAAAGCCAAAGGTTCTGTTCCTTGACTTGGAGGAGGTGGAAGTCAAAACCAAGTCTCCCAAGCCAGAAAGTCCGTAAAAAGTTTGCACTTTTCCACCCAAAGCGGTGCCCAACCTAACCATCTCCACAAGCCCCCGGGTGATAAGACCAGCCCTTGCGTTGTCTCCGAAGCCAAGCCCGTCAGATATACCGCAGGCTATGGCGATCACGTTCTTTAGTGCTCCCCCAAGCTCCACACCCACTATGTCCTCCGAGAGATAAACCCTAAAGAGCTCCGAGGAAAAGAGTTCCCTCACTTCCCTCAAAAGTGCCACGTCCTCCCCCGCCAGCACCACCGCACAGGGAAGTCCCTTTGCAGTTTCCTCTGCAAAGGAGGGACCAGAGAGGGCAAGAACCTTACAATCTGGGAAAAGCTCCTTTAAAACCTCAGAGACCCTCTTGTTGGTGCCCACCTCCAAACCCTTTGACGCAGATATAAAGACTTTTCCCTTTATGCTTTTCCCTTCAAGCACCTTTCTTATGACTTGCACGGGCAAGGCTATAAGTATGTACTGGGAAAAGTCTAAGGCTTCCTCCAAGTGGGTGGTAGCCAAGGGCTTTTTTTCAAAGTCTATTCCCCAATAAGGGTCCTTTCCTTCTTTTAGAGCTTCCACCACGGAAGGATTTCTGTCAAAGAGCATAACCTCACTGCCTTTCCGAGATAGAACGAGCCCTAAGGCACAGCCCCACCTTCCCGCTCCCAAGATGGCAACCTTACCCATGGGCAAAATCCAAAAGATGTAGTCTCTTTGGTCTTGTAAGGTCTATTTGATAGACCACCTTTCCCTTTAACCTTTGCAAGCCTAAGAGCTTTCTGTTTAGGTCTTTGTCCCAAGATATAAAGCTAAATCCTGAGGGAGTTCTAAGCTCAAGCCTGTTTTCGTCGTAGTTTTTTGGCATCAGCTCGCACTCGCACATAAAGGTAGGCGGAGGAAATCCTTCCCCAAAGGGCTCTAAGCTGTGTAGCTTTTTTATAAGCTCGGGAGTGATCCTTTCCAAGGAGAGAGGCGCATCTATCTCAAGGATCGTGGAAGAGGGCTCCATATCCTTTAGGCTTTCTTCCACCAGGTCCATAAACAGCCCTAACTTTTCCTTTTCCATGCTCAAACCCATGGCGTAAGAGTGTCCTCCCCACCGCAGGTAAAGGTGGGAAAACTGACTTAGCAGTGAATACACATCTATGCCGTTGGCACTTCTTACCGAACCTATCGCCTGATCACCCACCGCAAAGACCGCAGTGGGCTTTTGAAACTCCGTAGAGAGCCTACCCGCCACCAGCCCCGCCACACCACCCGCCCAACTATCAAGAACGATCACCAAAAACTTCCTGTCCTTTTGAGAGAGGGCTTGCTTTAGGGCAAGCTCGTAAGCCCTTTCACTTATGAGCCTTCTCCTTTGGTTCATCTCCTCTATCTTGTTGGCAAAGGACCTTGCCCTGTCTTGATCCTCCGTCAGGAATAGCTTTAGGGCTATGGAGGGTCTTGAGACCCTACCGGGCGCGTTTAGCCTTGGCACCAAAGAAAAGATTATATCCCTTGAGGTTATGGTTCCGTTGAGTCCCACCTTTTCCATGAGGGCTTTTATTCCGTAAGCCTTTATCTGACCCTTTTGCACATACTCCAAACACTTTATGCCGTAGGAAACTATTATCCGGTTTGTTAAGTTCAGTGGCATAAAGTCTGCCAAGGTGCCTATGGCGGGCAAGTAAAGGTCCAACCGTGGGTCGTAATCCACGTTTAGCTCTCTGGTAAGAAGGGCTATAAGGTAAAAGACCAAGCCAACGGAGGATAGCTCCTTAAGCTCCTTGTGTAAATCCTGAGAGAGCTTTGGATTCAGCAGTATGGCGGGTGGGAGCTCCTCTCCCACGTTGTGATGGTCTATCACCACCGCGTCCTTTTTGAACTCTCTTAGCTCCTCTATTGCGGTGGTGCCATTGTCTATGGTTATCAAAAGGTCTGCGTAGTGGGAGAGTTTATTAATGAGCCTTTTGTTTAGACCGTAGCCCGACTGCCTGCTGGGAAGTAGCGGAACCACCGTTATGGGAAAGTTCTTCAAAAATCTATAAAGCAGTGCGGTGCCAGTGATCCCATCCACATCGTAATCTCCAAAGAGCACAATCCTTTCTCTTCTATCTATCGCTTTCTTTATTCTTTCCACCGCAAGCTCTATGTTTGGTATGTGGTGAGGTGGAAGGAGTCTCTTGAGCCGAAGGTCCAAGATGGACTGATCCTGTCCTCTGTTGGCAAGGATTTGGGCAACGACCTCCCCCAGTTCAGAGACCACATCCTCCTCTGGCTTTATTATCTCACTTAAAAGAACCCACTCCTTACCCGACAACCCTTTCATTCAAAAATTCCTCCGCCCATTTGCCAATGCTCCCCGCTCCCATAAAGACCAGCACGCAGTCCCTTAAGTTCTCCTCCAGATAGGAAAACACCTCCTCCTTGGTGGGTAAATAAACCGCTCCGCTTTTCTGAGCCAAGTCCTCTGCCCTTACACCCCAAAGGTTCTCCTCTCCGGCGGAGTATATGTCCGTTAGGATGCAATGGTCTGCGGATTTTAAAACCTCCGCAAACTCATCAAAGAGATAGTAGGTCCTTGAGTATCTGTGAGGTTGAAAGACAAGGACTATTTCCTTTTGAGGATAAAGCTCCCTCAGGCTATTGAGCACCGCCCTTATTTCCGTAGGATGGTGTCCGTAATCGTCATAGACCAAACAACCCTTTAGCTCACCCTTCAGCTCTAACCTTCTCTCCGCGTTTTTAAAGCTCTCCAGTGCCTCAAAGATCACCTCTGGTGGAATATCCATCTCCAGGCATACGCTTATGCAAGCTAAGGCATTATAAACGTTGTGCCTACCCGGAACTCCAAGCGTTACCCTGCCCAAAGGTTTATCCCTGTGTTGCACCTCAAAGGTATAATGTCCATTTTTCAAGTTTAGCCCAACAGCTTTAACCTGCGCAGATCCTTCAATGCTGTAGGTAATTACCCTCCTTGAGATCTTCGGCAGGATCTCTCTACTATTTTGGTCATCCAAGTTTATAACGGAAAAACCATAAAAGGGCACACTGTTGGCAAACTCCAAAAAGGCATTCTTTATATCCTCCAGGTCCTTGTAAAAGCCCAAATGTTCCTTGTCTATGTTGGTGATCACCGCAACCGTTGGATGCAGTTTTAAAAAGGAACCGTCGCTTTCATCTGCCTCAGAAACAATAAGGTTGTCCTTTCCAAGCTTTGCGTTGCTACCAAACCTTTTTAGAATACCACCTACTATTACAGTTGGGTCGTAGCCCGCCTCGTGCATTACGTGGGCTATCATTGAGGTGGTTGTGGTCTTTCCATGAGACCCACAGACCGCTATGCCCTCCCTCAGGCGAAAGAGCTCCGCCAACATTTCCCCCCGAGGGATCACAGGAATACCCCTCTCCTTTGCCCCTTTAACCTCCGGGTTGTCCATAGAAACCGCCGAAGAATAAACCACCACCTGCGCATCCCCCAAGTTTTCTTCCCTGTGTCCTATAAACACCTTTGCCCCCATACTCCTCAAAAGTTCCGTGTTTTTGTTCTCCCTTAGGTCCGAGCCGGAAACCCTGTAGCCCATCTGTAAGAGCACCTGCGCTATACCGCTCATACCTATCCCACCAATGCCCACGAAGTGAAAGTTTTTTATCTTTTCCCTGAACATAGCAAAATGTATTTTAAATATAATTTTTCTTTTGTTGGGCTTAAAGGTCGTACTTCTTGTAAAAGAACCTTTTAACAATCTCCACAGACGCAAGGTAAAATAACGTAACGAGAAAAACAAAAAGGTAAAAAGGCATACTTAACGGTCTTAGCTCAAGCATTTTTCCTAAGGGTATAAAGGGTATGACTATGCCAACCAGTCCAACTCCAAAAACTGTTATAAGAAGCAATCCGGAAGGTTTGCTTTTTAGAAAAAACTTTTTCGTGCGCAGAGAAAGGATCACCAAGATCTGTGTAAAGAGACCCTCAAGAAACCATGTGGAACGAAAGATGTCCGAAGAAGCTCCCGTGATATACAACAAGAAAAAGAATGTTATGTAATCAAAAACTGAACTCAATAATCCAAAGATGACCATAAACCTCTTTATAAAATTCATGTCCCATTTTTTTGGGCTTTTTGTCCAATCTCTATCCACTTCGTCCGTTGGTATAGCCATCACCGCGGTATCTGTTAAAAGGTTTAGCATTAAAACTTGCTTGGGCAACATAGGCAAAAATGGTACTATAAGCGAAGCTCCAGCCATTGAAAACACATTACCAAAATTGGAGCTTGTCTGTAAAAAAAGATACTTCATAGTGTTTAAGAAGGTCTTTCTGCCCTCAAGCACTGCATCTATTATTGTTCTTAAATCTTTTCTCAAAAGAACGATATCTGCACTTTCCTTTGCCACATCTACTGCGTTTTCCACTGAGATGGCCACGTCCGCACTTCTCATAGCACTAACATCGTTTATTCCATCTCCCAAATAACCCACCGTATAGCCAGCCTTTCTTAGGGCAAGCACCACCCTATCTTTCTGAGAAGGAGAAAGTTCAGCAAACACAGAAGTTTCTCTGACTTTGTTTATGAGTGCCTCCTCAGAAAGGTTCCGAAGGTCATTCCCATCCATAATATTTCCACCAAGCCCCAACTCTTCCGCCACATATTGAGCAACCAACTTGTTATCCCCCGTTATGATCTTTAGCTCTACCCCTAAGCTTAAAAGTTCTCTTACAAGCTCCTTAGCGTCCTCTCTCAACGGATCGTGCATTATTACAAAACCAAGGAATATTTCCCCCTTCTCGTCGGAATAACTTATGTGTTCCTTTTCCGTAGGTTTGAAGGCTACTGCAATCAATCTAAAGCCCCTTCTGCTATAGTCTGTGTAAATTTTTTCAATGTCCTTTAAAGCATGCTGGAGTTCAACCACCTCTCCTCCCAACTGTGCATAACTACACACTTCCAACAGATGAGAATAAGCCCCTTTAGTTATCAACAATTTTTCCTCTCCCTTTTTAACCAAAACAGACAATCTTTTCCTGTTAAAGTCGTAAGGAAGTTCGTCAAGCTTTTCATAGTCTGAAATATCTTGCGATTTCATGCTTTCTATTATTGCTTCGTCTATTGGGTTCTTGTAGCCTGTTTGAAAGTATGAGTTTATATAGGCAAATAGGGCTACCTTTTGGTCATCCTCGTTCAGAGCGTTTTTAAAGGCGTAGATCTGCATCTTTCCTACTGTAAGGGTGCCCGTTTTATCACAGCAAAGCAGGTTCATACTTCCAAAATTTTCTATGGATGCAAGGCGCTTAACTATTGCACCTTTTCGAGCCATGTGCCTTGCTCCGTAAGATAGCCCCACACTAACGACCGCTGGCAACAGCACGGGCGCTATGCCTATACCCAAGGATAGGGCAAAGAGTAGAGAATTGATAACCCCTCTTCCATAGTAGGCGTTTATAGTCAGCACCAAAAGTATGAGTATGGTTGCGGTTTCTAAAAGCACATAACCGAAATGTCTAAGACCTCGTTCAAAGTCTGTTTCTCCTTTACCAAGCTTTAATTTCTCAACTATCTTTCCGTATTCGGTATCTTTACCTGTTTTTAAAACCTTCATAATTCCAAAGCCACTGACCACATGGGTAGCCATGTAGAGGTAGTCTCCCACCTTTTTCTCTACAGGATAAGCCTCTCCCGTCATCAAAGCTTCGTTCACAAAAAGGTCTTTTTCCTTAATGAGAACTCCTTCCGCGGGAACCATATCGCCTGCCCGTAGGATCACTATGTCCTCTGGGACAATCTCCTCCGCAGGGATTTCCATCTCTTTGCCGTCCCTTATTACACTTGAACGAACTTTCACCATTGAAAGTAGCTTTTCTACAGCCCTATGGGCTTGTCTTTCCTGCCAAAAATCCAAGAGCCCTCCAGTTAGAACTATACCCACGATAATTAGTGCATCTGTCTTTTCACCCAAAAAGGCAGACAGCATAGCGGTAAATAAGAGAAGAATGGTATAGGGATTCTTAAACTGATTTAGAAAGATTTCCCAATCTGAAAGCCTGCTTCTTTCTTTAACTCTGTTGTAGCCATACTTCTTTAGCCGTTTTTGGGCTTCCTCCGAGGATAACCCCGAGATATCAAAAGGTAAGTCCCCCATATAGGCTGTTCCTCCTTTACGGCATGGAAATTATACTTTGTTCTTGTCCTTGCAAAGTTCTTCTTTAACAGGTTGAAGTGTTAATATAATATATCTTGATGCTTATAGCTAAACATCTTCCCTCTGCGAAGGATGCCCGCATATATATGTCCGTTGAAAGAACCTACTTAGGTTATATAAAGCTCTCCCTATACACCCTGTCTTTTGCGGTTTTTCTGAGGAAATTAGAGGTACTTGCAGATATAACACAAAGGATACATGTATCTGTATTTTTGGAAAACTTGGCAATAGTTTTGTCCATAGTGGGCACTTTTCTTATAATCGCAGGCATGATTAAATTTTACTTTGACATAAAATACATAGAAGGAGGTATAGAAGTGTCTCCAAAGGAAGTCACTGACCCAAGGATTTATATGGCTGCGGAAAGGACATTCCTTGCATGGGTAAGAACCTCTATAGCCCTAATAATCTTTGGCTTTGTTATAGAGAAGTTTGAATTTTTCTTAGAACAGTTAGAGAAGGTTTTCAACATGTCCCTAAAGGGTGATCACAGGGCTCTTGCCGATGTGGGAGTTTTCATAATATTTATAGGACTATTCACGCTTATACTTGGTGCCATAAACTTTTATAGAACCGTAAAGCAGGTGGACGTGGGTTATTATAGGACAAACACGTGGCTTTATAAATTTTACGGTGCTGTAATATTTATTGCATGTTTAGTACTAACCCTTTATGTTCTTAAGATCATTTAACAAAAAGGAAGTTCTTCATCTCTGAAGCCCGTTGATATGTTTGCGATGGGACTTTCCGGGCTTTTTTTTGAATCTCCCACCCAAGGCGTTTTAAAAAAGATATAATTAATATCATCCCTTTTTGAAAGGAGGGCCACATGGCAAAGGGAACGGTAGCCTATAAAATTCTTGAAAGCCATTTGGTGAGCGGTAAGCTCATACCCGGCGAGGAGATTGCCATCAAGATAGACCAGACCCTCACCCAGGATGCCACCGGAACTATGGCATACCTGCAGTTTGAGGCAATGGGTGTGGATAGGGTAAAGACGGAGCTTTCGGTAAGCTACATAGACCACAACATGCTACAGACCGACTATAAGAACCCCGACGACCATAAATACCTTATGAGCGTGGCAAAAAGATACGGTATTTGGCTATCCAAGCCCGGCAACGGTATATGCCATCAGGTGCACTTGGAGAGGTTTGCCAAGCCCGGAAAGACTTTGCTTGGCTCCGATTCCCACACTCCCACCGCTGGCGGCATGGGTATGATCGCCATAGGTGCCGGTGGTCTTGAAGTGGCAAGCGCAATGGCGGGCGAACCCTTCTACATGAAGATGCCCAAGATCGTAGGCGTCCACCTGAAGGGCAAACTACCCGATTGGGTAACCGCCAAGGACATTATCCTTGAGCTCTTGCGTAGGCTTACGGTAAAGGGTGGTGTGGGCAAGATCTTTGAATACTTTGGAGAGGGTATAAAGGAGCTTTCCGTTCCGGAGAGGGCTACCATCACCAACATGGGCGCAGAACTTGGTGCCACCACTTCAATCTTTCCCTCCGACGAGATCACAAGGGCATACCTGAGAGCCCAAGGAAGGGAGGAGGATTGGGTAGAAATCCTTCCGGACCCCGATGCAGAGTACGACGAGATCATAGAGATAGACCTATCTCAGCTTGAGCCACTGATTGCTTGCCCTCACTCTCCGGACAATGTGGTGCCCGTCAGGGAGGTGGAAGGTATAAAGGTAGACCAGGTGGTCATAGGTTCTTGCACCAACTCCTCCTTTGTGGACCTAACACGTGCTGCCAAGCTTTTGGAAGGTAGAAAGGTCCATCCTGATGTGGTCTTTGCGGTAGCCCCCGGTTCCAAGCAAGCCCTTGAGTTGATCACCCAAAATGGTGCCCTTTTGACCTTTCTAAAGGCTGGTGCAAGGATATTGGAAAGTGCCTGCGGTCCCTGTATAGGCATGGGTTTTGCACCTCCCTCCGGTGGCGTTTCCATAAGGAGTTTTAACAGGAACTTTGAGGGCAGGTCTGGCACACCCGACGCAAAGGTGTACCTTGCATCCCCCGAGGTCTGCGTAGCCTGCGCCATTGCAGGAGAGATCATAGACCCAAGGAAGTTGGGTATTCCGTGGGTCAAGGTGGAAATGCCAGAAAGGTTCCCCTACGGCGACGAAGCCTTTATAGAGCCACTACCGGAGGAAGAAGCCAAAAAGGTGGAAATATACAGAGGACCCAACATAAAACCACTGCCAGAGTTTGATGAACTACCAGAAAGCATAGAAGGAGAGGTCTCCCTCATAGTGGGAGACAACATCACCACCGACCACATAATGCCCGCCGGTGCCAAAATCCTACCTCTGCGCTCCAACATCTATGCCATAAGTGAGTATGTATATCATTACGTGGACCCAGACTTTGTGAAGAGGGCAAAGGAAATCAGGGACCAAAAGGGCAAAGCAAACATCATAGTGGGCGGAGAGAACTACGGACAGGGTTCCTCTCGAGAGCATGCTGCGTTGGCTCCGAGGTTCTTGGGAGTTAGGGCTGTTATAGCAAAGTCCTTTGCCCGTATTCATCACGCCAACCTGGTCAACTTTGGTATAGTGCCCCTTGAGTTCAAAAACAAAGAGGATTACAACAAGTTCTCTCTGGGTGATGAGCTTTTGATCCCGGATCTTAAAAATAGACTACAGGAAGGTAAAGAAATCATAGTTATAAACAAGACCACTGGAGAGGAAATAGTTTGCACATACAACCTCACTCCAAAGCAGATCTCTGTACTCCTCAAAGGTGGTCTTTTGAACTGGATCAAAAGCAAGCAGGGGGTAAAGGTATGAAGCTAAGAAAGGTAGTTTCTGTGGTAGGTGCGGGGAATGTAGGGGAGCATACCGCCGCCCTCCTTGCCCTAAGGGGGCTGGTGGATGTGCGTATGTTTGACTTACCCAAAAAGGACGGAGATAAGCTAATAGAACCCGTCAAAGGAAAAGCCCTTGACATTCAGCAGATGCTCTCCGCCCTCAACATTGACGGCAAAGTGGAAGGATACACTGTAAGCGCAGACGGAGAAGGCTACCAAGCCTTGGAGGGCTCAGACATAGTGGTTATAACCGCAGGTTTTCCAAGAAGACCAGGTATGTCAAGGGAGGACCTCTTGGAAAAGAACATATCAATCCTGTCGGTTATAGCCAGCAAAATAAAGGAATACGCTAAGGATGCCATAGTGATAGTGGTAACCAACCCAGTGGACTTGATGACCTACGCAGTTTATAAATTACTGGGCTTTGAACCCAAGAGGGTTATGGGAATGGCGGGCGTTTTGGATTCAGCCCGCTTTAAAACCTTCATCTCAAGGGAGATAGACGTTTCCCCTCAAGATATTCACGCCTATGTGATAGGAGGCCACGGTGACGAGATGGTTCCCTTGATCTCCATATCCAACGTAGGTGGCATACCCCTAAAGGACCTGCTAACCAAGGAAAAGCTCCAGGAACTTATAAAAAGAACTCAGTTTGGTGGTGGTGAGATAGTGGACCTAATGGGCACCTCCGCCTATCATGCCCCCGCTGCGTCCATAGTGGAAATGGTGGAAGCCATAGTAACAAACAACAAACGCATACTACCCTGCTCTGTCTATCTTGATGGAGAAGTGGGAGAATATTATGGAGTAAAGGGGGCCTGCGTAGGCGTGCCAGTCAAACTTGGCAACTGTGGAGTAGAAGAGGTCATCAAAATCCCCATGCTACCAGAGGAACGCGAAATGTGGGAAAGGTCTGTTCAGTCGGTGTTAAAGAACTTAAAGGTGGTGGATGAACTCTTGAAGGTTATGGTTTAAAATCTATATCAATGGTGTTTTTACCTTGGAGGTATCTTATCCCACCTGCCCTTTTGCTTTTAGGGGCGGGACTATTCATCTTTTATAAGGATTGGGAAAGAAAGAGAAACTTTGAGGCTTCTTACCTTGAGTGGGAGATAAGAAGGGCAGTGCAATCGGGAGAGGAGGAGAAGGCTAAAAAGCTAATAGAGGAAGGGCTAAAAAAAGGTGGTGCCTTTAAGCCCCTCATTCTATCCTATGCCTTGGATGGAAAGGAAGACAGTAAAAAACTTTTGGAGATAATCTCATCCCTGAAGGATGATCAAATAAAGTCCTTATACACTGAGAGGCTCGCCTTTGCATACTACAAGGAAGGACAAAAAGAAAAAGCCCTCGGCGTTCTCAACTCTATAGGAAAAGACAGCTTTAACTATTACTCTGCCCAACTGCTTAAGGCACAGGTACTCTTAGACAGCAACCGAAAAGAGGAAGCAAAGAAGGTCTTAGAGTCCATCCTCAAAGAGGCAAAGGGAACTTATTGGTCTAACTTAGCACAAGCCCTTTTAATGGAGATGTAGTTATGAGGCTCCTGATTGAAATAGGAACAGAAGAACTGCCCGCGGGCGTTATAAACTTAGCCCTAGAGAGCCTCAAGGAGGGCATTGAAAAACTCTTAGGAGTAAAAGTTATAAAAACCTACGGCACACCCCGGCGTTTAGCTATTCTGACAGAAGACTTTGAGAACACACCCACGGAAAAAGAGGAGATCATAGTTGGTCCTCCCGTTAGCGTAGCTTACGAGGATGGGAAACCCACGAAGGCACTTTTGGGATTTTTGCAGAAGGTCTCTGCCACTCAAGAGGAAGTGATAGAAGTTCAAAAGGGAGGAGGAAGGTATGTGGCGGTTCGTAGGGTTCAAAGGGAAAAGACGCCCTTGGAGAAATTAAAAGAGGAGTTTGAAGGACTCTTACAATCTATTCCTTTTCCCAAAAGGATGCGTTGGAATTCAGAGGGCTTGACCTTTTCAAGACCTGTCCGGTGGTTGTGTGCTCTCTACGGAGAGGAGGTTGTCCCACTTCAATTTGGTAAGGTGAAGGCAGACAGGATCACATACGGCCATAGATTTTTGCATGGTGGTCCCTTAGTTCTCAAAAGTGCGGAGGAGTATGAAGAAAGTCTAAAAAGTGCCTACGTGATCCCAGACTTTAAAGAGAGACTTGGCATGGTCTTAGAAATGTTAAGGGAAGAAGCTTACGCCCTTGGTTGCATACCCCAGTATCCAGAGGGTCTTCCGGAGGAGGTAGCAAACCTCCTTGAGTTTCCCTTCTCTGTGGTAGGAAGCTTTGAGGAAAAGTATTTAGAACTTCCCGAGAAGGTTTTAATCACAGTCCTTGCCCACCATCAGAGGTTTTTCTGCCTTGCCAACCAAGAGGGTAAGCTGGTGCCTTACTTTGTAGCCTTTAGCGGTAATACTCCCAACGATTTGATAAAGACAGGCTACGAGAGGGTTGTAAGGGCGAGGCTTGAGGATGCCCTTTTCTTTTACAGAGAGGACCTAAAGACCCCCCTGGAAAATCTGGTGGATGGACTAAAAGGTGTGATCTTTCATCCAAAGGCGGGCAGTATGTGGGAGAAGACCCAAAGGCTTATGGAACTCTCAGAGAGGATCGCACGAGCCCTTGGCTTTGGAGAGGAGGTTGTAAAAAAAGTAAAAAGGGCTGCATTCCTTTCAAAGGCGGACCTGCTCACCAACATGGTGAAGGAGCTGGATGAACTTCAGGGCTATATGGGTATGGTTTATGCAAAGGCTTTTGGAGAAGAGGAGGAGGTAGCTAAAGCCATATACGAGCATTATCTCCCCAAAAGTGCTACAGACCCCTTGCCCGAGGGAGTGGTTTCTCAAATTCTCTCCTTGGCGGACAAGTTGGATAACATAGCAACCCTTTTGAGTGTGGGCGAGATGCCCTCCGGGAGTTCAGACCCATACGGACTAAGGCGCAGTGCCTATGGCATTTTTGCAATCCTTGATAAGGGAGATTATAACTTGAACCTAAGGGAGGTGCTGGACTCTGTCCCACAGGGTTTTGAGGACTTCATGAAAAACAGGCTGGAAGCCTACTTGGAGCCATACGGCTACGATGTTGTAAGGGCGGTTTTGGAGGTAAAGGATCCACTAAAACCATTAGACGCAATAAGGCTCGTACAAATGCTTGCCAATTTGAAGGAAACGGAAAAATTTAAAGATGTAGTAGAAGCCTACAGAAGGGTTGTTAAAATTCTTCCCAAGGGGTGGGAAGATGACCATGTTGAGGAGGACCTTATGAAAGAAAAAGAGGAGAGGGAGCTTTGGGAAAAGGTAAAGGGCTTGGAGGGTGAAAGGCTTGAGCCCTTGAACCTTTGGGACCTCAAGGAACCCATAGACCGCTTCTTTGACAGGGTCCTTGTGATGGACAAAGACCAAGAAGTTAGAAGAAATAGATTAGCCCTTCTGTTTAGAATAAAAAAACTTTTTAACCGCTTTGGAGATTTTGAAAAAATAGTTTTGGAGGAGGTATAGGCATGGAGCAGAAATTTCTGGTTTGGTTGGATGAGGTGGGTATAGAGGATGTGCCCTTGGTGGGGGGAAAGAACGCATCCCTTGGGGAGATGCTCAGAAACCTCTCAAAGCTCGGTATTAACATACCCTACGGTTTTGTGGTAACATCCAAAGCCTATTATGAGTTTTTGAGGTATAACAATTTGGAAGAAAAGATAAGGAGAATTTTGGAAGGTTTGAACCCTAATGATGTGCAGGACTTGGCAAGGAGAGGATACGAGGTTAGAGAACTTATAAAGGGTGGAACATTTCCTCCAGAACTGGAGGAGTTGATAAAAAAGTATTACTCTGAGCTTTCTCGGAGGTATAACTCCTTTGCGGTGGATGTGGCGGTAAGGTCCTCCGCCACCGCAGAGGATTTGCCTAATGCTTCCTTCGCAGGACAGCAGGAGACATACCTAAACGTAGTGGGTGCGGAGAATGTGCTAACCGCTATAAAGAACGGTTTTGCGTCCCTCTTTACAGACAGAGCTATCTCTTACAGGGAGAGCTTTGGCTTTGACCACTTTAAGGTTGGCATAGCTATGGGCGTTCAAAAGATGGTAAGGTCCGACCTGGGCGCTTCAGGAGTGATGTTTACACTAGACACAGAATCGGGCTTTAAGGATGTGATAGTTATAAATGCCACTTACGGTTTGGGCGAACTTCTGGTTCAGGGTATGATAACCCCAGATGAGTATATGGTCTTCAAGCCTACCCTTCAGGCGGGATACTCGGCTATAATAGAGAAAAAGCTCGGTAGAAAGGATAGAAAGATGGTGTATGGAGTGGGGCAAGAGAGGACTAAAATAGTCAACGTTCCGCTTTCAGAGCAAAAGCAGTTTGCCCTCACCGATGAGGAGATCTTAAAGCTTGCAAGATGGGGAGTTCTGATAGAGGAGTACTATTCCAAAAAGAACGGAAGATGGATGCCCATGGATATAGAGTGGGCAAAGGATGGGGTTTTAAACGAGCTCTTTGTGGTTCAGGCAAGACCAGAAACGGTGCATTCAAGGAAGGAAGAGAACGTACTAAAGGTCTACAAGATCAGCATGCCAGTAGAGGAGAGGGCTAAGAAGAGGATTTTGTACGGCATCGCAGTAGGCGATAAGGTAGTTCATGGTAGAGTTAGAGTTATCCACGACCTAAAGGACGCGGGACAGTTTCAAGAGGGAGAGATACTGGTAACAGACATAACAGACCCAGACTGGGAACCTGTAATGAAAAAAGCAAGCGGTATAATCACCAACAGAGGAGGAAGAACTGCCCATGCAGCAATAGTGGCGAGGGAGCTGGGCATACCCGCAGTGGTAGGCACCCACAAGGCAACGGAAGTGCTTAAAACTGGTGACGAAATCACCCTCTCCTGCGCAGAGGGAGAGATAGGATACATATACGAAGGCTACATACCTTACGAGGTAGAAGAGATAAACCTAAAGGAACTTCCCAAGACCAGAACCAAGGTTATGATGAACGTGGGCAACCCTGAATCGGCCTTCAAGTATTCCTTTATTCCCAACGACGGAGTAGGGCTGGCACGTGAAGAATTCATCATAGCAAACTACATAAAGATCCATCCTTTAGCCCTTCTTTATTACAGGGAACTTAAAGCTTTAGTTGAAAAGCTTGAAGAATGCGGAGCCATCGATGAGAGGGGAATTTGCTCTATGGCTTCCATATACAAGCATGCGGAGGAGCCCCTCAAAAGCAAGCTGGCAAAGGGCAAAGACAAAAAACAGATCAACCTCAAAAAAACCATAGAGGAGATAGAAAACCTGACCTTTGGTTATGAAGATAAGGCGCAATACTTTGTTAAAAAGCTATCCTATGGCATAGCCAAAATAGCTGCTGCCTTCTACCCAAATCCTGTAATAGTGCGCTTTTCGGACTTTAAGTCTAACGAGTACAAAGGACTTATAGGTGGTGAGCTCTTTGAACCAGAAGAGGAAAACCCCATGCTCGGATGGAGGGGCGCGTCAAGATACTATTCGGAAGTCTACAAACCAGCCTTTGGGCTTGAATGTCAGGCAATACTGCGGGTGAGAAACAAGATGGGGCTCACCAACACCAAGGTGATGGTCCCCTTCTGTAGAACACCGGAGGAGGGCGAAAAGGTTCTCAAGGTGATGGAGGAGTATGGACTAAGAAGGGGAGAAAACGGTCTGGAAGTTTATGTGATGGCAGAACTTCCATCCAACATTATCCTTGCAGACAAATTTGCAGAAATCTTCGATGGCTTCTCCATAGGCTCCAACGACCTAACTCAGCTAACCCTTGGTTTGGACAGAGACTCAGGGCTTGTGGCACATCTTTACGACGAAAGGAACGAGGCGGTCAAAAGGCTAATATCCCAGCTCATAAGCATTGCCAAAGAAAAGGGTAAAAAGGTAGGTATATGTGGTCAGGGACCCTCCGACTTCCCAGACTTTGCCCAGTTTCTGGTAGAGGAAGGTATAGACAGTATCTCGCTAAACCCCGATTCTGTGTTAAAAACTTTATTGGTTATAGCAGAAGCGGAATCTAAAAATAGGAAGGTAGGGGTATGAAACTTTTGGAGCGTATAAGGACTTTAAGCTTTCCTTCCTTTAAGTTTAAAGGAGCTAAAAACTACTTGGCACTGCAGGTTGGTAAACGCTTCATAAGGCTTTTAGAGTTAGGAGAAGATGGAAAGTCCATTTTTCGACCACAGGAGACTATCTTTGAGGATGGGGATGAAAATAAAAAACTTTCAGCTCTAAAAAAGATAGTAGCTGAATATGGATTACAAGGACATAGGGTTATAGCATCGCTCCCAGCTACCGATGGAATACTAAAGCTCTACAAATACCCTTCCAAAATAAGCCAAAAGGATTTGGACAGCGCCATAGAATGGATAATAAAAAGGGAGTTAAGTCAGATAAAAGAAGAAACCACTTACGATTACTTTATCTTACGCGGAGAAGATGCTACAAGTGTGGCTTTGGTGCTTGCCCGTGCTGAATCTGTTAATAGGCTAACTAATTTAATCAGTTCCGCAGGGCTAAAGCCCGAAATCATAGACTACGAGGTGCTGGCTATAGTAAATTACGGCATATATCATAAGCTTGCCTTGCCTTTTTCTATTCTATACATAGATTACGATTATTCTATACTTTTGACTTATAACTCTTCCAATATATCCTATTCTGTAATAAACTGGGATTATCTTGGGTATATCAAAAAGGCAGAATCACACTCCGCCTCTGAGGAACTTTTGGAAAACTTCATTGCAGAAGTGAGGAATCTAATTGTGATAAATGATATATTTAACGTTTATATTGCAGGTGTTGCCTTAGACAATGAAAGTTTCTTGGATTACATACTCGAAAACCTGCCCATATTAGGGCTTTTGGATGCTGGCGAACTACCGCCCAACTATTTTGTCCCCTATATACTTAGTTTAAGGGAGAGGGCAAAATGATAAAAATCAATCTGCTTAAGGAGAAAAAAGCTAAAAAAACTTTACCGCAACTCACATTGGTATCTTTGAAGGAGGTAAAGGTTAGTGATCTTTTAAAGCTAGATAAAGCGCAGTATTATCTATCTGCTCTCCTTTGGATTTGCGTTTTAGGTATGGGTGTATGGTATTGGAAAATCTCAAAAGAAATAACACAAATAAAGCTGGAGGTAGATCAATTGCAAGTGGAAAAGAACAGGTTAGAGGGAATGGTAAAGCGCATTTCAGAAGAAAAGAAAGAAATAGAGTCCGAGATATCCGCCTTAAAAACAGAAATGGATGCGATAGAACGCAGTAAGGGTATACTTATAGGTTTGAAATCACTGTATGAACCTTTCAACAATAGCTTTATTAGTTTTTCCAGTTCCATTCCTTCTGTTAGTTGGACGCTTACTTATAGTCAAAGCCTAGACATAGAGAACAGAAAACTTAAGACAGAATTTGACCTCTCTTCTTTTGACTATGCAAGCATAAGCTCTTATGCCAACAGTCTTAGGAAGAAAAATGCGGAAGTTTTTATAAGTGCTATAGAGAGAAAGACAACACCAAACGGTTATGAGTATTATTCCACAAAACTTGTTGCGGAGAAAAGTATAGGAGGGCAGTGATGGAAAAACTAAAGGCCCAGTGGGCTGCTCTTCCTCAGTGGCAAAAATTGTTTATACTTCTAATATTACCAATAGTCATCATAGGATATATCTATGCAATGCTAATCACCTCTTTAAGAGAAGATTTAGAAAAAAGTAGAAAGGAAAAGGAAGAACTGACCAGACGCATAGCAGAGTTGAAGAGATTGACAGAGCCAAAGGCCTTGGAACCTCTTAGAAAGCAAAGAGATGATTTAAAGGCTCAACTGGAAGTAAAAAAACAAGAGCTTGAGTTAGTAGTTGGAGAGATGCCTTCCACTAAGGATGTAAGCTCTATATACAAAGAGTTGGGCGCCATAGCAAGCAAAAGCGGGGTAAGAATACTTTCCATAAGCCTTGCAAAGCCCAATGAGGTGGGCTACACCTTGGAAAAAACTCCAGAAGGGAGAGCGGTAGTTAAGATAGTGAAGGAGCAACCACAACAGCAAGGGCAACAACAACAGCAAAAACCCCAGGAACAAAAATCACAGCAAAAGGCACAAGAGCAAAAACAACAAACCTCCAATGTGGTAAAACATCCCACTGCAGAGCTTAAAATATCCTTTGTGGGTGGTTATACAAACGTAGTGAATTTCTTAAAATCTCTGGAAAATGGAGGTTTTGTATCATACCCTTCTGCCTTTAAGGTGGAGAGAGTTGAAAAGGGCATGCTAAAGGGAGATTTGACTATATTAGTTATTATGAAGGAGGAGAAAATATGAGATTCCTTTTTCTTCTCTTGGTGGTCTTTTTGCATTCCTACGCGAAGGAGCCCTTTACCGATTTGGAGGGTGTGGTAGGATATATGGTGGTTGAAAAGAATGGAAAGGTAGAGAACTATATGGTGGTTGAGGAAAAGGGAGGTGGCGTTAAAACTATAAAGGTTAATAGAAATCCAAAAGAGTTTTTAAAGAAGACAGAAGATGGCACGCAAAAGAAGTGAGCTAAAGATAGGAGTTATTAGCTTAGGCTGTTCCAAGAACTTGGTAGATACGGAAATTCTTCTGGGAAAGCTAAAGTCAGCGGGTGCAAAACTGGTGGATGATCCCAGAAAGGCGAACACCATAATCATAAACACCTGTGGTTTTATAAACCCAGCCAAAGAGGAGGCAATAGACTACATCCTTGAATACGCAGAAAACAAGAAGGTCATCGTTATGGGATGTTTGGTGGAAAGGTACAAAGAAGAACTGCAAAAGGAGATACCAGAGGTTCAGGCATACTTTGGAACTGAGAGCTGGGACCAAATTCTTGAGTTTTTGGGTTTAAAGAAAGTAGAAAAAGTTCAAAGGATATTAACTACTCCTAAATCTTACGCCTACCTTAAGATATCTGAGGGATGCAACCGCCTTTGTTCCTTTTGTGCTATACCTTCCATAAGGGGCAAATACAAGTCAAAGAGCATACAGGAACTTGTAGAGGAAGCCAAATGGATAGCAGAAAACGGAGTAAAGGAACTATGTTTGATTTCGCAGGATACCACCTATTACGGCAGAGATCTATACGGAAAGAATGCCCTGCTTAAACTCTTAGAAAAGCTGGAGGATATAGAAGGCATAGAGTGGGTACGACTTTTATATCTTTACCCCACGGACGTAAACGATGAGCTTATTGATTACATTAAAAACTCTTCAAAGGTACTGCCATACTTTGATATACCACTACAACACGTCTCCAATAGAGTTCTAAAGAGCATGAGAAGAGGTTATGATAAAGATTTTGTGGAAGGTCTCGTGGAAAGGATCTTTTCAAAAATACCCAACGCAGTCTTAAGAACAAGCTTTATAGTGGGCTATCCGGAGGAAGACACAAAGGACTTTGAGGAATTGATTGAGTTTGTTCAAAAGGGCTACTTCCATTGGGTGGGTGTGTTTAGCTATTCCCACGAGGATGGCACTTTTGCAGAGTCCTTAGGAGACCCTATACCAAATGAAGAAAAGGAGAGAAGGAGGGCACTTGTTTACGAAGTTCAGAGTGAGGTTATAAAGGAAAAGTACAGAGGGCTTTTGGGTAAAAGCTTTAAGATGCTAGTGGATGGCTATGACGAGGAAATGAATATTGTGCCCGTGGGCAGGCTTTGGTTTCAAGCACCAGAGGTGGATGGATTGTGCTATTTAGAGGCGGAAAGGGTGGTTAAAGAGGGAGAGATGGTAAATGTAGTGGTAAAGGACTTTAAAGAGCTAGACCTGTTGGTTGAAGAAAAAAGTGGGTGAAAAAAAGAGGATAGAGCTTGAGCTTTCCTCTTTGCCAGTTCCTAAAAGCAACAGGTATATAAGAAAGAGAGGTGGTGTAGTTTTTAAACCCCCGAGAGTTAAAAACTGGGAGACGAGGGCGGTGTGGGAGATAAAACAGCAGTACCAGGGAGAACCTTTGGAAGGCAAACTTTCAATGGAAGTGATCCTGGTTTTGCCCAATCACAGAAAGAGGGATATTGACAACATGCTAAAGAGCCTATGGGATGTCTTAGAAAAGGCTAAGGTTATAAAAAACGATAACCAAATCTACGAAATAAGAACATTAAAGCGCATAGAAAAGGGTGTACAAAAAACAATAATTTACATAAGCCCTATGGAGTAATTTACTGGGTGTTTCTTATATACTCAGTTGGGTCTAGTGGAATACCCTCTTTACTTCTAAGTTCAAAGTAAAGCATGCATTCTTCTCCTTCGTTCTTTCTTCCAACTAAAGCAATTTGTTGTCCTTTTGACACGCTGTCTCCTCTCTTTACTAAATTTTTCTCATTGTATGCATATATGGAGATAAAATCTCCATGATCCACTATGACCATGTTTCCGTAGGCTTTAAGGTCTCCTCCACTGTATATAACCCTTCCACTATCCACTACCTTTACTGGCTTTCCGCAATCTGTGGCTATGGTAATCCCTCTACCGTTCTTAGAAATTTTACCATCCACAGGCATAGGCAGGCTATTTTTTGATATTTTCACCTCCGCATCTTCCTGCTTTTTCTCCTGTGGCGTTTCAGCTTCTGCCTTAGATGTGCTCTCTTGTCTCCTTTCTTCTGAAGGTTTCTCTACCGGACGGATGGCTTGTCTTTTTTCTTCCACCCTTTCTTCTAAAGGTTTTTCTACTGGATGGGCCACTTGTCCCTTTTCCTCTACCTTTACAGGCACCTTAACCACTGTTCCCTTTTTTAGCCATTTACCTTTTAAATCTGGGTTAAGCTCTTCCAACTCCCTTTGGGAAACACCCAGCTTTTTCGCTACATGTTCAAGCTTTGCGCTCTTTTGAACTACATAGGTTTTGTAGGAAACCTTCGGCTCTTCCTTCTTGACCTTTACAGGCACCTTCACCTCCGTTCCCGCAGAAAGCCACTTACCCTTCAACTCTGGATTGAGTCTTTCCAATTCCTTTTTGGACACCCCCAAACTCCTTGCCACGTGCTCAAGACGACCTCCTTTTTTGATTTTGTATACTGTGTAGCTTTCTTCCCTTTTTTCCTTTTTCTGCTCTTGCTTTGGTACCTTAACTACTGTTCCCTTTTTTAGCCATTTACCTTTTAACTCTGGATTAAGTTCTTCTAATTCCCTTTGGGAAACACCAAGCTTTTTTGCCACGTGCTCAAGCTTTGCGCTCTTTTGAACTACATAGGTTCCATACTCTTGGGTTTCCTTTTTTTGTTTTTTGGCAGTGCCCTTGGCGGGTATTTTTAGTTCCTGTCCCTCTTTTACCTTTTCAGACTTTAGGTTGTTAAAGCTCTTTAGCTCCTGAACATCAACTCCAAATTTTTCAGCTATGCTTTGTAGCGTGTCTCCTTTTTTGACTTTGTATATAGCGTAGTCTTGTGTTTTTGTTTTGGCAAGCTTCCTTTGAGGTATGCACAAGCTTTCACCCACTTTTAGTTTGTTTGCTTTTATGTTTTTATTAGCTTTTAAAATCTCTTGCACGCTAACTCCGTAGTTCCTTGCGATCTTCTCTAAGCTTTCTCCGCTTTTTACCTTGTGATATTTGCATTCCTGAGAAAAGGCTATTCCAAAAAGTAGGCTAATACTTAATATAAAAACCTCTTTCTTCATGGGTTGGCACCTCCTTTAAAATTTCCATCCGGTCCACCCTTGCGGACCTTGGACCTTCCCACAGTTTCCATATGAACTGGGCTACAACCTCCTCATCGCCCTCCACAAAAACCTCAACCCTTCCGTCCGGTAGGTTGCGCACCCAACCATTAAGTCCGTAGCCCTCTCCCAGGTTCTTTGTCCAGCTCCTAAAGCCTACTCCCTGTACCACGCCAGACAGAAAAACCCTATACGCAGACCTCATAGGTTTATTTTACACCACTTCCGAAAAATTCCAAACTTTCAAAAAACTCAAGAAAGGTCTTATTTACATAAACAGAACCGTCAGAAAACAGCAGAAGATAGCCAAACTGTGGGTACTTTTCAATAAAATCCCATCTTTTTTTTATCATCCATAGCAAAAAGAGCTGTAGATAACCCATCCGTCAAAGTGCAATCTTCATAAGCTACTGTTACTTGCAATATATTACTGCCTTTACCTATTATGTGCTCTCTTCTGTAATTTCCTGATGTAGAAAGGCAAAGGTCCTTTTTATTGTAGCCTTGAGCTAAGATTTTGCCATTAATAGGGTTATACACCGCCAAAAGTCCTTTGTGCCCCCATACCTGTAGGTCTCCCGCCATTGCGATAAAAACCTTGTCTGTTTTTATAAACTCATAGGCCTTCTGAATTGCAAAGCCCTTTCCTATGCCTCCCAAGTCTATAGCCATGCCTTTCTCTTGAAGGAATACGCTACTGCCTTCCACTCTGACCTTTTTGTAATTCATTAGATTCCTTGCCTCGTCTTCGGAAATTTCCCCGAGCCTTCTTGCCCTTAGTGTCAATATGATTGATGTCATTAGATCATACCGTAGCTTTTCAGTCCTTAGCTCACTCCCAAGCTAAAAACTTAGAGGGATCTATGGGTTTGTTATCTCTTATTACCTCATAGTGTAGGTGTGGTCCAGTGCTTCTTCCGGTGGAACCCACTCTTCCCACCACATCACCAGCTTTTACCTTTTGTCCTTCTCTTACATCAACCTGGGAAAGGTGCCCATAAAGCGTAAGATATCCAGAGGGATGTCTTATGATCACTGTTTTTCCATAATCCCCGTACCAACCAGCAAGTACTACCACTCCATCTGCTGTAGCGAGAACTCTACTACCTTGTGGTACATCTATATCTATACCCGAGTGAAATTCATACCCCCCTCCAAAGGGATTTTTCCGCCAGCCAAAGTGAGAAGTTATCCTGCCATATACCGGATAGCCTAAGGGTATGCCTCTAATGGAAGTGTGAAGGTAGTCTGCCCTCTCTTCCAAAAACTGAAGATAAGAAAGGTCGTAGGATACCTTATTGGTGCTTCCACCACCCATTGGCAGGGAACCCTTTATAATACCCCTCTTTGAAAGATAACCCTCCACTAAAAGGAGCTTGCTCTCCAAACTTTTCAGCTTTGAGTTAAGCAAATGCTTTTCTTTCTCAATCTCTTGTTTTTCTGAAGCCATGGTTTTTATTTCTTGGGCAAGTTTGTGCTTTTCCGCTTTGATTTCTTGCATTTCAGAGAAGAATTTAAGGTTTATAAGATAGGAAAATATAGAAAATACTACAAAAGCTAAAGCAAAAATACCAAAAGCTTTTAGGTAGCTCTTGCGAATTCTTATAGTTTTTGGTGGTTTTCCCTCATGATGGGCTATTATGATGGTGATATACTCCCTCATTCAGGGTATAATTATAGCATGTTTGGGAGGAAAAAAGAAACGGAGTTAAGTTCTCAGGAAGTGCGCACTATTGTGGGTCCCGGTTGCCTTTTTGAGGGAAACTTAACCTTACCAGAGGGACTTATCAGAATAGACGGAGAAGTTATTGGGAATATTAAAGGCAGTGGTGGTTTAATAATTGGGGAGAGCGGGTCTGTAAAGGGGGACCTGAGCGCTGAAAATGTGGTGGTTTATGGGAGGGTTCATGGAAACATAAAGGCAAGGAGCCTTGAGATTAGGGCTTCTGGCAGGGTGGATGGAGACATTCAGGTGCAAGAGCTTGTGGTGGAAAAGGGCGCCATATATAACGGAAAGTGTAGTATGGGGGTGGAAGGGTCTGAAGCGGGTTGAAATTTTGTTGTGTTTATATTAGAATACCCCTATGTTTCAGGTGCCAGAATTAACACCGGAAGAGGCAAAGAGGCTTTTGGAGGAAGAAAAGGACAATGTGCTTTTGCTTGATGTTAGAACTCCACCCGAGCATGTGCAGGTGAGGATACCCAACTCTCTGCTCATACCCCTCGATGAGCTCAGGTTTGCCTACGCCAATCTACCAAAGGATAAAAAGATCATAGTCTACTGCAGAAGTGGAGAGAGGAGCGCCTTTGCCACATACCTGCTTAGACACTTTGGCTACGAAGCTTACAATCTGGCGGGTGGCATTCTAACTTGGCCTTACGAAAAGGAATCGGGTATTCCAGGATAGACCTTGCACGCGGTTCCTTCGCAGATAACCACTCCCTTTACATTCCTGTGGAGGACAAACTTAAAGGGTCTGAAGGCTTTTAACAGAGGTTCAAAGAAGTCTCTGGTCTCCACCTTGTATATGCCCTTAAGGTAGGCGTAGAGGCTTATCAGGTAAGAGGCGGAGGCTGTGGGCACCTCTTGAATAAAGCGGGCAAAGGCTTGTAGGTTTTTTTCCGCATAGTCAATCAGCTCCGTCTCTTGGGTTATACTTCCGAGCAGTAGCAAGAGATAGGGCGCGGAGCCGTTGGCAGATTGGGTGGGCGTGTCCGCAAGGTTTTTTAGTCTTACCTTTAAAAAGCCCTCTCCCTGTTTTTCTGTGTCAAAGAAGCCCCAGTTCTGCGGGTCCCAAAACCTTTCTATTGCCTGTTTGGTAAGTTTTAGGGCAACCTCTAACCATTGTTTCTCCTGTGTGATCTCATAGAGTGCTAAGAGTCCTCTTGCTAAGAATATGTAGTCCTCAGAAAAGCCCTTCACACCGTGGGTGTGTTCCAAGCCTTCTTCTTTGTATAGCTCCTCAAGGAGCCTCTTTGCGGTAAGCTTGGAGAAATCCTTTGCCCATGGGTCTCCAAAGGTTTTGTAATACTGAGCCAGAGCCTCTAACATAAGCCCATTCCATCCGCTGTATATGGTTTTGTCCACAAAGGGCTTCTCTCTTGTCTCTTCTCTGTATTTGAGCATTTTTCTTTTGGCACTTTCAAGTAGAGATTGGACTTCTCCCTTGGGCATGCCCAAAATTTTTGATATTTCATCCTCTTCCTTGTCTATGAAGAGCACATTCTTGGTAGGGTCATGGTGCATCTCTCCCTTCGGTCCTATGTCAAAGTGCAAGCTTGCCACCTTTAACTCTTCTGGAGTTAGCACATCCTTTAGCTCTTCCAAAGAAAAGGTGTAGTATCCGCCCTCGTCCAAAAGCCCAATGTCTGCATCCTGGGACGCATAAAAGCCTCCCTTTGGGTCTGTACCCTCCCTTTTGTAATACTCCACTATGCCTTTGGCAATGCGCTCGTAAAGTGGCTTTGGAATAACTTGATAAGCCATAGAGTAAAGCTGTAGAAGCTCTGCGTTATCGTACAGCATCTTTTCAAAGTGAGGGACGATCCAGTTTTGGTCTGTGGAGTATCTGAAAAAACCACCCAGCAGGTGGTCGTAGATGCCCCCCTTCGCCATGGCATCCAAAGTGAGCTCCACCACCTTTAAAAGCTGTTTGTTTTGGGTAAAGAAGTATCTGTAAAGTAAAAGCTCCCAAGCTTTGGCATGGTGAAACTTAGGCGCATCCCCCAATCCTCCGTGCTGATAATCTACACTCAAAAGAATATGATTGATGCCCCTGTCAAGGAGTTCTTCTCCCACATGGTCTTTGTGGGACTGCATGCCGAAAAGCTCCAAGGCTTGGGATATTTGCTTGGCAGATTTTAAAACCCTTTCTCTGTCCTCCTTCCAAAGTTGGGCTATTCGCAGGAGAAGACTTTTAAAGCCCGGTCTTCCCCACCGGTCCTCGGGTGGAAAGTAAGTGCCACCAAAGAAGGCTTCCCCTTCGGGAGTGAGAAATACTGTAAGAGGCCAACCACCAGAGCCCGTGAGGGCTACGACCACCTCCTGATAACGCCGGTCAATATCCGGTCTTTCGTCCCGGTCCACCTTTATGGCGACAAAGTTTTCGTTTATGATCTTTGCGATCTCTTCGTTTTCAAAGCTCTCGTGTGCCATCACATGACACCAATGACACCACACACCCCCAATAGAAAGAAGGATGGGTTTATCTTCCTCTTTGGCCTTTTTGAAGGCGTCTTCTGACCACTCGTACCAGTCTACCGGCTGATGGGCGGATTTTCTAAGATAGGGACTTCTCGCGTTCGCTAACCTGTTTTTTTGCATGCCCTTAATATAGCCCCTCTTTCAGCAAATTCTATGAGGGAGCTCACCCAGAACCAAAAACCCTTGAGTAGATGACATCTATGTTTTTCAAAAAGCCCTTTGGGTCTATGAGCTGTTTTATTTCCTCCACCGATAGAAATTCTCTTATGGCTGGGTCCTCTGCCAGAACGTCCGCAAAAGCCCTCTTTTGGCTCCAGCTTTTCATAGCACAAGACTGAACCATCTCATAAGCCCTGTCCCTTGGCACTCCCTTTTCCATAAGGCGTACCAGCACCTTTGAGGATGCATAGAGCCCAAAGGAGAGCTCCATGTTCTTTATCATCCTTTCCCGGTCTATTACCAGCCCATCCAAAATTTGGATGAAAAGGTTCAGGATGTAATCCAAGGCGGTGGTGGCGTCCGGCAAGATCACCCTCTCTGCGGAGGAGTGGGATATGTCCCTTTCGTGCCACAGTGGCACATTCTCCAAAGCGGTGGTGAGGTAACTCCTTATGAGCCTTGCCAACCCACACACCCGCTCCGCATGGATAGGGTTTTTCTTGTGTGGCATGGCAGAGGAGCCCCTTTGTCCTTCTGTGAAAGGCTCCTGAAGCTCGCCCACCTCGGTGCGCTGAAGATGTCTGATCTCGGTGGCAAACCTCTCCAAGGATGTGGCGGTTATACCAACAGCCCACAGAACCTCCGCATGCCTGTCCCTTGGCACGATCTGGGTGGATACGGGCTCCACCTTTAGCCCGAGCTCCTCCAAGGCGAGCCTTTCTACCTCTGGGTCCAAATTAGAGTATGTTCCCACCGCACCGGAGAGCTTGCCGTAGGATATGTTTTCCAAAGCCCTTTCAAGCCTATCCCTGTTTCTTTTCATCTCCTGATACCAACTCAAAAACTTCAGCCCCAAGGTAATGGGTTCCGCATGCACCCCATGAGTCCTACCCATCATAACGGTGTCCTTTTCCCTCAGGGCAAGTTCCTTTAACCTTTCCAACAGCCGATCCACATCTTCAATAATCAGGTTTAGGGCTTGCTTCAGCTGTAAAGCTAATGCGGTATCTACCACATCGGAGGAGGTTAGCCCCATGTGAAAGTAGTGGGAGTACTCGGGTATTTGCTCCCCGATGGCGGACACAAAGGCGAGCACATCGTGTTTGTAGACCTTTTCGTAATACTCTATCCTCTCAAGGGTCCTTTCATCTACCTTGGCCCTCCTTTCTATCTCCTGCAAGGCTTGGGTGGGAATTTTGCCCTTCTTGTGCCATGCCCTGCAAACCGCCAGCTCTACCTTTAACCAAAGCTCAAACTTTCTCTTTTCCGACCAAAGTTCCTTGAAAGGTTCCCTTGTATATCTTGCGATCATGGTGCTTATATTTTATAGAAACTCGTAGAGTATAATTGTAGGCTATGAAAATACCAAGGGCTTTGACCATAGCGGGCTCTGACAGTGGTGGAGGTGCTGGGCTTCAGGCGGACCTGAAGACCTTTACCGCCCTCGGCGTTTATGGGATGTCTGCGGTAACCTCCATCACCGTCCAGAATACGGTGGGAGTTTTTGGAGTGGTGGATGTGCCCCCGGAGGTGGTCTATAACCAAATAAAGGTGGTGGTTGAGGACATAGGAGTGGATGCGGTAAAAACGGGCATGCTCTCCCATGCGGGCATCATAGAGGCGGTAGCAAAGGCGGTGAAAGATTTTAAGCTTGAAAATTTGGTGGTGGACCCGGTGATGCGAGCCAAATCTGGAGACCCACTCCTAAAAAGCTCCGACGAGGTTGCCCTAAAAGGGCTCCTCATTCCTCTGGCAACGGTAATTACCCCCAACATTCCTGAAGCGTGCGCCCTTGTGGGAAAGGACATAAAAACTTTGGAGGATATGGAGAGGGCTTGCAAAGAGATCTATTCTATGGGACCCTCTGCGGTTTTACTAAAGGGCGGTCATATGGAAGGTGACGTTCTGGTGGATGTTTTCTACGACGGGACAAGCTTTGAGTATCTGAGCTACAAAAGGGTACCCACCAAAAACACCCACGGGACAGGATGCACCTTGGCATCTGCCATAGCGGGATACTTGGCAAAGGGCTTTGATTTAAAAGAGGCGGTCAGAAAGGCAAGGAAGTATGTGCAGGGTGCCATAGAACACTCTTTGAACCTTGGCAAAGGGCATGGACCTTTGAACCATATGTGGCAGTTTTATCCCTCTTTGTAGGCGGTTACTTCTATCTCCACCAGGGCGTTCAGTGGTAGAGAGCTAACCTCTACCGTACTCCTCACCGGCGGGACGCTAACATCTTTTAAAAGCTCCTGATACAACCTGTTAAAGTCCGAAAACTTAGAAAGGTCCTTCAGATACACCACCACCCTGACCACATCCTCCCACGAGTAGCCACAGGCGGAGAGTATGGCAGAGATGTTTTCAAAGGTCTGCTTAACTTGTTCTTCAAAGCCCTCCCTTAGCTTTCCCGTTTTTGGGTCTATGCCTATCTGCCCGGATACGAACAGAAAGTTTCCCACCTTTACCGCCTGAGAGTAGGGACCCACCGGCTTTGGCGCTTGGTCTGTGAAAATTCTCTGCTTCATTGCCACTTTTCCAGGTACAGCTTGGCAACCTCTTTGGCTAAGTTGTTCATCCTGCGTATGTATCTTGCCCTCTCTTGGACAGAGATCACGCCCCTTGCGTCCAACAGGTTAAAGGTATGGGAGCATTTCAGCAGGTGGTCGTAAGCGGGCAGGACTAATCCTTCCTGCAGTAGCCTTTTGGTTTCCTCCTCGTAGACCTCATAAAGCTTAAAGAGCACCTCCGGGTTTGACTTTTCAAAGTTATAAACGCTCCACTCATACTCTGCCTTTTTGAAGACTTCTCCGTAGGTTAGCCACTCGTTCCACTTTATGTCAAAGACGTTATCCACCCCTTGCAAATACATGGCTATACGTTCCAAGCCGTAGGTGATCTCTACGGAGATCTCCTCCAAATCAAGCCCTCCCGCCTGTTGGAAGTAGGTAAATTGGGTTATCTCCATGCCATCCAACCACACCTCCCAACCAAGCCCCCAGGCACCGAGAGTAGGCGACTCCCAATCGTCTTCTACAAACCTTATATCATGCTCCTTTGGGTCTATACCAAGGGATGTTAGGCTCTCCAAGTATAACTCCTGAGGGTTATCTGGCGCGGGCTTTAGGATCACCTGAAACTGAAAGTAGTGTTGAAGCCTGTTGGGATTTTCTCCGTATCTTCCATCTTTTGGTCTTCTGGATGGTTCCACGTAGGCGGTGTTCCAGGGCTTTGGTCCTAAAACCTTAAGGAAGGTGGCAGGGTTCATAGTCCCCGCGCCCGTCTCTATGTCGTAGGGTTGCCAGATGACGCAACCCTTTTCCGCCCAGAACCTCTGAAGGTTCATTATTATGTCTTGGAAGAACATGTTAGAATTTGAAATCTTCCTTTAAAAGTTTTTGATAAAAGCCCATGGGCAAAAAGGCATGCCTGTGCATCTCGTCGCTGTAAAGCTTTGTCTGGACCTTTACCTCCCTCTTAGGCTCCCTAACGTCATACTTCTTACTGCCCACCGAGATGGTCCACCAGTAGCCCGCATAACCCGGTATCACCGCAGTGTATAGATCTACCACAGGAAAGACCTTCCTCAAAGCCTTTTGGACACGCCTTACAATCTCTATGTGATAGTATATGGACTCTGTTTGCCCCACGTATATGCCGTCCTCCTTTAGGGCCCTGTACACGTACCTGAAGAACTCCTCGGTGGTTAGCACATGGGCAAATCCCACCGGGTCTGTGGAATCTACGATTATCACATCAAACTCGTTTTCGTAATCCTGAATGTATTTGTATCCATCCTCGTTTAACACGATGACCCTTGGGTCATCAAAGGCACACGCCATGGTGGGCAAAAATCTTTTGGAAACTTCTATAACCTCTCTGTCTATATCCACGAGGACCGCCCTCTTTACTTCTGGATGCTTTAGCACTTCTCTTAGCACTCCTCCGTCCCCTCCACCCACTATCAGGACAGTTTCAGGGTTTGGATGGGCATACAGTGGCACATGCGCCATAAACTCATGGTATATGAACTCGTACTTTTCATCACACTGGGCAACACCATCCAGCACCAGAACCCTTCCAAAATGTGGAGATTCTACAACCATAATTTCCTGGTAAGGACTTTTGCCCTTGTAGAGCACCTTATCCACTGGATAGCAGTGTCTGATGGGTGCGTAAGGATCCCTCTCCATAAAAAACACATCCATCATCTCTACCCACCTCTTTTTGAAAGTATTATTATCATAATCAAGGTTAAAAGCAAGCTGATCCCGTTCAAAAGCACGGATATGCCATGCCATTTCATGAAGGCGGAGTAATCCACAGCCTTTAGGGCATCTGCGGTAGGAAGGACATAAAACCTATGAGCCAAGTGGATAAGTAGGTTCACAAGGGCTAAAAGGAAAAAGCTTCTGCCAACCTTCCAACCCAAAAGGGTGGAGATAAGCATGACCACTATACCTAAAGAGAAATAAACAGGGAATATCCTTTCTACCACCTTTCCTGCTTCTGTCTTCTCTAAGACTTTAAAGAGGGTGGGTGCCACATAAAAGCTAAAGAAGGCTCCAAGCCCAAGGTATGCACTGTTTAAAAATAAAAGTAGCTTATCCATCTCCACGCACCACCGGAAGATTATAAGCTTTCAGCACGCTTATCAGCTTCTTTTCGTTCTCCGGCTTCATCTCACACATGGGCAACCTGAACTCCTTCTCACACATGCCCAAAGCCCAGCAGGCAGTCTTTACAGGAATAGGATTGGTCTCTATGAAAAGCACCTTGAAAAGCTCATAAAGGTAATAGTGCATCTCCCTTGCCTTCTTAAAATCTCCCTTCAAGGCATAATCTACCATCTGCTTTACCTCCTTTGGCATTATGTTGTTTGCCACCGAGATCACTCCCTTTGCCCCCAAAGCCATCATAGGAAGGGTCAAAGAGTCATCTCCCGAGAGTATGGTAAAGTTGTCTCCCAACAACCTCTTTAGCTCGGATATTCTGTCCATGTTGGGAGTGGATTCCTTTGAACCTATTATATTTTCGTGCTCCTTTGCTAGCCGGTATATGGTTTCCGGTGCAATCTCAACCCCAGTCCTTGAGGGTATGTTGTAAAGAATTATTGGGATGCTCACCTCTTCCGCAATAGCCTTGAAGTGTCTGTATAGCCCCTCTTGCGTGGGCTTGTTGTAGTAGGGAGCCACCAGCAAACAAGCGTCAGCCCCAACCCTTTGGGCATGGGTAGAGAGCTCTATCGCTTCGTGGGTGGCGTTTGCCCCTGTGCCCGCTATGATCTTTATCCTTCCCCTTGCTATTCTGACTGCTTCCTCTATGACCTTTTCGTGTTCTTCAAAGGTAAGGGTAGGAGATTCTCCGGTGGTTCCACAAACCAAAATGGCGTCCGTGTGATTGTTGATGTGAAACTCTATCAAATTCTCCAGGGCTTGATAATCTACCTCTCCCCCCTTGAAGGGCGTTATTAGGGCAACGATGGAACCTTCAAACATGGAGTATGATTATAAAATAAAATCGTTTGCATGGAGTTCATAAACATAACCATAGCCCAGCTGAACTTCCGCGTAGGAGATTTAGAGGGAAACCTAAAGAAGATTGCCGACGCTTGGGCTTCTCAAGACCATCTTACCCATATTGTTGTCTTTCCAGAGCTTGCCCTTACGGGCTATCCTCCCCAAGACCTTTTGCACAGCATAGGTTTTTTGAAAGAATGCAAAAAAAAGCTGGAGGAGTTGATAGAGCTTTCAAAAAGACTGAACTCCCTTGCGGTGGTAGGCACGCCCTATTACGAGGGAGACCCTTATAACTCTCTGGTGCTGATAGGTAGAGGAGAGCTTCTTGGTGTTTATCACAAGACCTTTTTACCCAACTACTCAGTCTTTGACGAAAAAAGGTATTTCAGGAAGGGAGAAAAACCCTTTATGGTTTCCTTAAACGGTGTTAAGCTGGGCTTTTCTGTGTGCGAGGACATATGGCATCCGGATGGTTGGGAGAGGTTTTATGCCCTGTGCGGAGCAGAAGTGCTCATAAACATAAACGCATCCCCTTACTACGTGGGCAAATATCAGTTCAAAGAGAGTTTTTTGAAGGCGAGGGCTCAGGATAACTTGGCTTATGTGGTGTATGCAAACTTGGTGGGTGGGCAGGACGACTTGGTCTTTGACGGGAGAAGTTTGGTTATAGACCCAGAGGGAAGGCTTATCTTTAGGGCATCTGCCTTCAAGGAGATGGTAAAAACCGTAAGCTTGCCCCTTGAGAAGGTAAAAAGCAAAAGGCTTATGGACTTAAGACTGAGGGAGAAAAGGGTGGATTGTCCGTCCTTTTTGGAGCTACAAGATGAAAGAGCACTACCCTACCTTGAGGGCGGAGTGGAAAGAGAGCTCGCGGAGGAAGAGGAGATATACAGAGCCTTGGAGCTTGGCTTGAGGGATTACTTTTTCAAAGCGGGTTTTAAAAAGGCGGTGGTTGGCATATCCGGTGGCATAGACTCTGCCCTTACCGCCTGCCTTGGAGTGGATGCCCTCGGAAAGGAAAACGTGGTTGGTGTGTTCATGCCTTCCCCATTCACCTCCGAAGAGAGCAAAAAGTACGCCTTTGAGTTGGCAGAAAATCTGGGCATTGAGCTCTTGGTCTATCCTATAGACGAGCTCTTTAACACCTACAGAAAACTTTTTGGAAGCAAGGAGATTAACTTGGCGGAGGAAAACCTCCAAGCCCGTATAAGGGCAAACATACTCCTTTACCTCTCCAACAAACACCACTGGCTTGTGCTTTCCAGTTCCAACAAGAGTGAGTCTGCGGTAGGCTACACCACTATATACGGCGACATGGCGGGAGGTTTTGCCCCTATAAAGGATGTTTATAAAACTATGGTTTATAGGCTTGCTCGGTATAGAAACTCCATAAAGCCGGATATACCCGAAGGGCTGTTTGTTAGACCACCCACCGCAGAGCTAAGACCCAACCAAACAGACCAGGATACCCTCCCACCCTACGAGCTTCTTGACCAAATTTTGAGCCTGTACATAGAGGAAGGCTTATCAAAAGAAGAGATCGTCCGCAGAGGCTTTGATAAGGCAGTGGTGGAAAAGGTCCTTGATATGCTCAGGAAGGCAGAGTACAAGAGAAAGCAAGCACCCCTTGGTACCAAGATCAGCAAAAGGAGCTTTAACGGAGATTGGCGTATGCCCGTTATAAATTTCTGGAAGGGCTAAGGGAAAGCAAGCTTTCTTTTATCTCCCTGACCTTTTCCCTTAGTTCTTCAAACCTCCTTTCACCGCAGAGCTTTACAAAGGCACTACCTACCACCACACCGTCAGATAGTTCCGCCACCGCTTTAGCTTGCTCTCCCTTTGATATGCCAAAGCCCACCACCACAGGTTTTTCACATACCCTCCTGTATAGGGCTAAACGCTCTTTTAGCCTCTCCAAAGGAAGGACATCCCTCTCACCGGTGGTTCCCGTCAGGGAAACAAAGTAGGTAAGATGGTCTGTATGCTCGCATATGAGCCTGAGCCTTTTTTCGGTGCTGGTGGGAGATGCCAAAAGAACAAGGGACATACCTTCCCTTTCGCACACCCTTTTTAGGTCCAAGCACTCCTCCGGCGGTAGGTCTGGCACTATGAAACCATCTATTCCGTTATCCTTGGCGAGCTTTACAAACCTTTCCAGACCCATCCTAAAAACTGGGTTGTAATAGGTCATCAAAAGGAAAGGCACTCCTTCAAACTCCTGCCTTAAAGTCCTTGACAGGTTAAAAACATCCTTTGCCTTTGTGCCATTTTCCAAGGCGACCTGATGAGCCCTTTGGATGGTGGGACCGTCCGCCACCGGGTCCGAGAAGGGAAAGCCAATCTCAAGTATATCGGTGCCCTCTCTGAGAACAACCCTAAAGGCCTCCAAGGAATCCTCAAAGGTAGGATAGCCCACCGTTAGGTAAGAGACAAGAGCCTTTGCCCCTTCCTTCTTTAGCTCTTCTATTTTTGCTCCGAGTCTGTCTTTCCCAACACCTTCCATCTTACCCGTATATTAACAGAATTTCTCAACATCGCATACACGCTACAATACTTTTCGACGGACAACTTTACCGTATCCTCCACCGCCTTTGGATTTATATCCTCTCCGTAGACTTCCACCTCCAGCTCTATGTCCTCATAGACCCTTGGATGCTTATCCCTCCTTCTTCCCACCACCTTTATGTTTATGTCTTGTACCTTCTGCCTCTTCTTACTGAGAATATGGGAAAGATCCACCCCCATACAGCCCGCCAGGGCAACCAAAACAAGCTCCACGGGTCTGTAGCCCTTTTCTCCCACTGGGAGCTCACCGTAAGAGGTGCTCGCTGTGTAGGTATGCTCTTTTTCCGAAAGCTTTAAAGACACTCTTTTCTCTTCCACGGTTTTACTCCTTTAGGACCCTTTCTATTGGTCCCACAGTTGGCATCCGACAAGCTCTGAGAGTTTTTCACTAAGGAAAATTATATCACCTTCTAGAAACTTTTCCTTAGGCTTGTATTTTTAGAACAACTTCTGACACCCCTTGACAAATGAGAAAAATTTGCATATAATATACGTTAACTAAAACCCTCTAAGGAGGTGAAGCCATGAGCAAGAGCCTAGTAGGCACCAAAACTTTGGAATGCCTCAAGGAAGCCTTTGCAGGTGAGTCCCAAGCCAACAGAAGGTACCTCTACTTCGCCAGAAAGGCAGACATTGAAGGGTATCCTGAGATAGCAAACATCTTTAGGGAAACCGCAGAGGGCGAAACTGGACACGCCTTCGGACACCTTGAATTCTTGGAAAAGTACGGCGGTGGAGACCCAGCTACTGGCAAGCCCATAGGCACAATGGAGCAAAACCTAGAAGCTGCAATCGCCGGAGAGACCTACGAATTCACTGAGATGTATCCGGGCTTTGCAAAGATCGCAAGGGAGGAAGGCTTTGACGACATAGCGGAGTGGTTTGAGACCCTTGCAAGGGCAGAAAAGTCCCACGCAGGAAGGTTCCAAAAGGCACTGGAAAGCCTCAGATCCTAAACACTCCAAAGGGACCCCCGCGGTCCCTCCTTCTAACACACTAAGGGAGCGGTGAAATGAAAAAGATTGAGTTTGGAGAAATACTAAACATCTACGAATACGAAAAGGTAAGGGAACAAAAACGCAGGGAGATCATAGAGATAAAGAAAAAGAGAAGGCTTTTTGTGGGAGACCTTGTCCATTTGGTTTTTGAGAACAGAGACACAGTTTGGTTTCAGATTCAGGAGATGATAAGGGCGGAGAGGATGGTAAAGGACGAAGAAATACAGCAAGAGATAGATATTTACAACGAGCTCATCCCAGAAAAAAATCAACTGTCTATAACTATGTTCATAGAAATTCCAGATGAACAGGAAAGGAAAAGACTTCTACCACAGTTGGTAGGAATTCACGACCACCTTTGGTTCCACATTGGAAACAAACACAGCATCAGGGCAGAGGCAGACGAAAGAAGCAAAGAGGACTATCAATACGGCAAGGCGGCGGTAGTGCACTTCCTTAAACTTAACCTGACTCCAGAACAGGTAAAGGACTTTGCAGAATTGCCCGTCAGGGTGGAGATCAATCATCCCAACTACAAGGCAATGGTAGAAATGCCAGAAGAAGTAAAGGCGGAGCTTGTAAAGGACCTCCAAAGCGAATGATATAAACTTTTTTAATGCTCAGACCCTTTTTGTTTGGGAGTGTTTTTGTATTTTTTCTCTACTCCTGTGGAATAAAGGCAAGCACGCAACCCTTACAACCACCAATAGTGGAGATAAAACGCTTAGGAGAGGTTGTCTATCTCAGAAGCTTAGAGGGGGAGGTTATCCCAGAGGGTTTTGAAAAGAAGGAAGTGGGATGGGTCAAAAAATCTTTGCAGGGTTTTTGCTTTAAGGTTAAGAGAGTGGAAGGGAAAAGCTCCGATCAGTGTGTGGGCGGGCTTTTAGAACAGGAACCTACAGTAAAGATAGACTATCGTGGAGATAAGGCAAAGGTGAGCTTTGAAGGTTTTGATAGCTACGAGTTGTACTTTAGCTTGGAGGACCCTTGGAGTGGAAAGAAAACATCCCAGGGCATTGAATTAGAAAGGGACTATGTGGAAAGGTGCTACTTTGTGGTGGGCAAGAAAGGTAAAGACTACTCAAAGCCCGTTAAGTTTTGCTTAGAACCCTTGCCCCATCCACCAATAAGGGAGGTGGAAAGACTTGAATACAGAATTGTGGGAGATAGTGTTTATCTGCTTTGGTCCTACGAACCGGACAGATTTTTTAAAGAGTTTGTTATCTTTGAAGGAGACAAAGAGATAGGAACAACTACAGGGTACATCTTTGAGCTCAAGAAGAGGGACCAGCAGACCACCTACAAGGTCAAGGTAAGGAGTATATACGGGAAGGAAAGCAAAGGCGTTGAAGTCCTTTACAATCCGTAGTAAGCAGCTATGGCGGCGGATATTGCCAAGGCTATGTTTTCTGGGTCCCTTTCGCCCTCAATCTCAAAATCGTAGGTGGGAAGCTTTTCCTCTAAGAACCTTATGCCAAAGTATCCGCTCCTGAAATCTGGATCCCTAATGATCTCCCTGTGAAGGGGTATGTTGGTGGGAACGCCACGAATTATAAACTCGTCTATAGCCCTTTTGCCTCTTGCTAAAAGTCTTTCCCAGGTTGGGGCCCACACGCTTAGTTTGGCGATCATAGAGTCATAGTAAGGTGGTATCACGTAGTCCTTATACACACCCGCATCCATACGCACACCAGGTCCACCAGGAGAGTAGTAGGCGGTTATCTTACCTGGTGCGGGTGCAAAGTTTCTTCTTGGGTCCTCTGCGTTTATTCTGAACTCCATGGCGTAGCCCCTGAAGGTGATCTCGTTCTGCGTAAAGGGTAAGGGCTCTCCCATGGCGACCCTTATCATAGTTTCCACTATGTCTATGCCTGTAACCATCTCAGTTATGGTGTGTTCCACCTGAAGGCGTGTGTTCATTTCTATAAAGTAAAACTGTCCTGTTTTAAGGTCCACCAAAAACTCAAGGGTTCCAGCGCTTTCGTATCCCACCTGCATCATTGCCCTGACCGAGAGCCCAAGCATTTTGTTTCTTATAGAGTTAGGAAGAACAGGGCATGGGGTGATCTCTATGATCTTCTGATGTTTTCTTTGCACCGAGCAGTCCCTCTCTCCAAGGTGGACCACATTTCCGTATTTGTCTCCGATTATCTGCACCTCTATGTGTTTGGGATTGTCCAAATACTTTTCCACGAAGAGGTCGCCTTTCCCAAAGAAGGTTTCCGCCTCCCTGTAGCCCGATTCAAAGAGTCTTGGAAGCTCCTCCTCAGACCTAACTACCCTCATCCCTCTCCCACCACCACCATAAGCTGACTTTAGAATGACAGGGAATCCTATTTCCCTTGCGTAGTGTAGAGCATCCTCATAGTTTTTAAGTGGTTCCGGAGAGCCGGGGATTATGGGAATGCCAAGTTCAGCCATCTTTTTCTTTGCCTTCACCTTGTCGCCAAAAAGTTCTATATGCTCCGGAGATGGACCTATGAAGGTTATACCCTTGCTTATGCAATACCGGGCAAAGTCTGCGTTTTCCGCCAAGAAGCCGTAGCCCGGGTGTATAGCATCCGCACCCACTGACTTGGCTAAATCCACGATCCTAACGTAGTCCAAATACGCTCTTATTGGGTCCCCCGGGATCAGATATGCCTCGTCAGCCTTTTTCACGTACAAAGACTTGGCGTCTGCCTCCGAGTAGATGGCAACGCTCTTTATCCCCAGTTCCTCACAAGCCCTTATGATCCTAAGTGCTACCTCACCCCGGTTTGCTATGAGAATTTTCCTAAACATCTTATACAAAATAATAAACGAAGGCGGTTATAACCACGTTTATAACTGCCAAAGGAAGCATGATCTTCCAGCCGATTTCTGTGATGTCCTTTGCCTGAAACCTCGGTAACGTCCAGTGTAGCCAAAGGACAAAAAAGACAAGTCCGAACATCTTTATTAAAAACCAAAGGTAAGGAGACAAGGGTCCAAAGATGCGGGGACCAGACCAACCACCCAAAAAGAGCACAACCGCAATGGCAGACAATGCCATCACGTTTAAATACCACTCCGCCAATGGGAAAACGCCAAAGCGCATACCACCGTACTCTACGTTGTAGCCCGTCACCAGCTCTGCCTCTGCCTCTTGGATATCAAAGGGAACCCTACCCGACTCTGCCAGCATACAGAAAAGATACAGCACAAAGGCAATGGGTTGGTAGACTATAAACCACACGCCCCTTTCTATCTGAGCCTGAACTATGCCAGTGGTACTCATTGTGCCCGCCAGTAGGATCACCCCAAGCACAGAAAAGCCAAGGACTACCTCATAGCCTATGATCACCGCCGCCTTTCTCAAAGAGCCTATAAAGGCATACTTGGAGTTAGAAGCCCACCCGGAGAATATGGTTCCATAGACCAACAGAGAACCAAAGGCGAAGACAAGAAGCACTGCAATGTTCACATCAGCCACTATGGGCTTGACCTCCACCCCAAAGAGTTTAAAGCTTGGACCAAAGGGAATAACCGCAAAGAGCATAAGGGCTGGCACCACTGCCAAGACTACTGCCAGATAATAAACCACCTTGTCCGCATTGGCGGGAACTATGGATTCCTTGGTTAAAAGCTTTAATCCATCCGCTAAGGGTTGAAGTAGACCAAAGGGACCTACCAGTTTGGGACCGAGCCTTGCCTGTATGTGCCCCGCCAACTTCCTTTCAAACCAAGTCAAATAGGCTCCCACTCCTAAAAAAACACCCAGCACCACAAGGACTTTTATTACTGTTATTAGCAAACTAACCCAGAACTCCGTCATTTTGTCCCTCCTACCTGTCCGTTTCTCCCACCACGGGGTCCAAGCTTCCCAAGAGGGCTATGGCGTCCGCAATAGTCCTGCCCTCAATAAGCTTGGGAAAGATGGAAAGGTTATAAAGGGCACCAGACCTGATCCTAAGACGGTAGGGCTTTGAGTCCCCTGTGGAGTATATGTAAAAGCCCAACTCTCCCCTTGGGTTTTCCCCGCTAACATAAACCTCTCCCTTGGGAGCCTTCTCTCCATGCACCACTATCCTGAAGTTTTTAACCATGCTCTCCAAGCTCTTGAATACTTCCTCCTTGGGTGCCATAACCGCAGGATGTTCTTTGTTTATGTAGGGAGCACTCTTTGGAAGTTTCTCCAACTTACTTACACACTGCTCTACAATTCGTAGGCTTTGAACCATCTCCTCCATACGCACCAGATATCTGTCATAGACATCTCCCACCTCTCCCACGGGCACATCAAACTCCACCTCGTCGTAAGCTGCGTAAGGCTCAAGCTTTCTTATGTCATAGGGCACACCAGAACCTCTGGCAACTGGTCCTGTCAAACCGTAGTTAAAAACATCCTCCCTGGTGATCACTCCCACATCCTTGGTCCTTCTGAGCCATATTCTGTTCCTTGTAAGAAGCTGATGGTATTCCTTTAACCTTTGAGGAAAATCTTTGATAAAAGCCTTCACCACATCTAGCGTTCCTTCCGCCAAGTCATAATGAACTCCACCTATCCTCAAAAAGGCAGTAGTTAGCCTATAGCCCGCGTTACCTTCTATGATGTCCATGATCTTTTCCCTCTCCCTAAAGGCATACAAAAAGACCGTCAGAGCACCAAGGTCCAACGCACCCGTGCCAAGCCAAAGGAGGTGTGAGTTTATCCTCTGCAGTTCTGCAAACATAGTCCTTATATACCTTGCCTTTTCGGGTACATCCACACCCAAGAGCTTTTCTACTGCGCTCACATAAGCTAATTCGTTGCAGATGGCGGATATGTAATCCATACGGTCTGTGTACGGCAGAAACTGAAAGTAGTGAAGATTCTCTGCGATCTTCTCCATTCCCCGATGAAGCTGTCCCAAGATCACATCACACTGAACTACATTCTCTCCATCCAAGTCAAACAAAAACCATATGGTGCCGTGGGTTCCCGGGTGCAGAGGTCCCCAGTTTAAAACAAGCTGGGCTTTTTTCTGAAGCCTTGCCTTTTCCGTTCTTTCTAAGTCTTCAAGGGTAGCAATCCGGGTATGCAACAGCTCATAGTCATGACTGGGTGGGTCTGTCCTTCCGTGCATAAGCTCCGTAAGAGAAGGCAGTTCTACCTCGGGAATACCCTGCAGGGGGAAATCCTTTCGGAGAGGAAAGTAAGGGTAACCCTCCCACAAGAACATCCGCCGGAGGTTCTCGTGTCCTTCAAACTCCACACCAAACATATCGTACGCTTCCCTTTCTGCCCACTTGGCGCATGCCCATAAGTTCTGAACGGAGGGCAGCTTTCCATCCTTTGCCCAGGTTTTTACGATCACCCTTTCGTTTTCATCGGGGTTGTAGAGTATGTATACTCCCTGAAAGCGTTCCTTTCTGTCGGGAAAATCTACGCAGAAAAAGTCTATAAAGTGCCTGTAGCCCTCTTTGTTTTTGAGAAAGCTAAGAAACTCCAAGAGTTTTTCCTTTTTCACATGTAGGTTGGTGGTATGCTCAGTGTGTTCTACCTCTACATCCTTGAACTCTTGCTTTATCCTGTCTGCGGAAACCTTGTTCATCCAGGGCATACTAACACCTCAAACTTGAACTTCGGTAGGGATAAGCCCCTGCCTTTGCACTTCTCTGTTGAATTCCTCAAAGGCTTTGTCGTACTTTTTAACGCCCATCTGTTTTATCTTCTTTTGAAGCTGAAGTATGCCGTATATGAGCCCCTGCGGATGTGGAGGACAACCTGGTATATAAACATCCACGGGGATTATCCTATCCACTCCCTGAAGGGTTGCGTAGGTAGGGAATGGTCCCCCCGCAGAGGCACAACCTCCCATGGCTATACACCACTTTGGGTCTGGCATCTGTTCCCATATGAGCTTTAGCATGGGTGCCACCTTGTTAACCACTGTGCCTGCCACTATCAGCAGGTCCGCCTGCCTTGGAGAAGCCCTAAATATAACTCCCAATCTATCTAAATCAAAGCGAGAGGCGGCGGTATGCATCATCTCTATGGCACAGCAGGCAAGCCCTATGGTTACAGGCCAAAGGGCGTTTCTCCTTCCCCAGCTCAAAAGCTCATCCACCGTAGTCAAAACAAAACCGTTTGAGTTCAAGCTTGCCATAATTGCACCTCCTCAGGGACTTAAAATTATAACCTGCGCCCTTGGCTTTTCAAGCTCAGTC
>Ga0080005_122045_pt1 | contig 60921 bp, 63 predicted proteins | sample JossMetagenome_2_FD_69208 | JGI IMG/M metagenome (GOLD analysis project Ga0080005, IMG submission 69208) | Hot spring sediment microbial communities from Joseph's Coat, Yellowstone National Park, USA - JC3_ASED (SPADES assembly) (version 2) | ecosystem: Environmental > Aquatic > Thermal springs >...
CTTCTCAACTTTTTTTCATCGCAAAGTATATCTTACATAACAATGTCAAATTAAATTTTAAACCTAAGGCTATAATAACCCATGCAGAAATTTTGACAGAAACTATGAGGAAAACTATAGAAGAGGCTTTTGATGCTCCAGTTCATGATGAATACGGATCTAATGAGTTTAATAGAATAGCATTCGAGTGCAATTATAAATTAGGATATCATGTACCTGAAGATGCTTTGATTGTTGAAATTTTGAATGAAGATGGAAGAGAGGTTAAGGAAAATGAAACAGGAGAAGTTGTTATAACTTCTCTATTGAATAAGGCAATGCCCTTGATAAGGTACAGACAAGAAGATTATGCAATTAAAACTAATGGCAAATGTGAAATTGCATACCCAATAAGAATAAAAAGCATAGAAGGAAGAAAACAACATTCTATTAACAAAAATATTACCCAAAAAAAGCTTATGGAATTGCTAGTTAGAATTTGTAAAGATTTTTGGAAATGTCAATTATTTTTTGATAGCCAATTAAAAGCAAAGCTAGTAGTTGTCCCTTGGAGAGAATCTGGCTATCCTGATATTAAACCACTTAAAAGATACTTCAAGGAAATAAATGTTGTTTTTTCGGAAGATGTAATGAAAAATGAAAAAACAGGAAAATGTATTTTAGTTGAAAAATATAGTAAGTTTTGATGCCTATAATTTTAATAGCTACAGTAGGATTTTAAGAAAATACTTTTTGGGTTAAATAGAAATTTTGGTATTATTCAATAATTTTATCGACTCAAGCTCTACCTTTTTCACTAGATAAAGTAGTTTTTAAGTATGATTGTTGATATAAAGGATGAGCATAAAGAATCCCGTAGATATCAGGAAAAACTTCTTTACTTTGACAAAAGATAAAAATAGTTTTATAGATTGTGATAGAAAAGCTCTAGTATCAAGCAATATACTTCTCGATTAACTTAAAATTATTTTGTGCTCTTTTTTTCAATTTTTCTGCATTTAGTTGTATAATACTTTTAATTTTGCTTTTAAACAAAAATAGATCTTCTACTTTTTTTATTATCATTTTCGGCGTTAAATCATCTAAATTAAGTGTAAATCGATCTAAGTTCATCTCCTTATGAAAATTTTTAACTCTGGATAGATTTTCGCAAGCTATAGCTATTGTTGGGATACCTTCTGAAATAGCAAATACTAATGGATGGAATTTCATACTTAAAAGCAACTCACTTTGCTTTATTATTCCCTTAATCTCTGCTGGAGAATACAATTCTTCAATTATTTTAAAACTATCTTTATACTTCATTTTTTTACGTATCTTATATGCTAGAATCCTATCATCTCCTACACGAGAAATTTGTGTAGGAATAAAAATCAATTGAAAGCCTTTATCAATTAAATTATCAAAAGCTTCTGGCAAAGTTTCTAGTAATACTCCCTCATTATAAATTTTTCTGACAGACCATCTCCTTTTTTGTTGAAAAGGGGGATGCAAACAAATAGATATAATTCGCTTATTTTTCTTAATTTCATATTTTTTAAATATTCTTTCAATATCACTAGTTGAAGCTGATTTAATAAGAGCGGCTGGATCTGAAACTAAGTGGATATTTTTTAATCCTAACTTCTTAAACCATAAGTAAGAAAATTTATCACGAAGTGTTATTAATTCAAATTTACTAAGTATCTTTCGAAGTAAAAGTTTTCTAACCTCGAACTTTATAGGTTTAGCAGAAACTGCAGAAATTATTACTTTCTTACCCAGTATTTTTGAAATGAAAGGTTTACTCAACCGAAAAGTTAATCCTCCACCTGAATCATCAATTAATTCTCCTCCTCCTACAACAAATGTATCTGAAGTTTTTATTTCTCTTATAGCTTCTATAGGAGAAAAGTGTGAAACACTTTTGATGCGATGAAATTTCATGGTGTATTCAGGATCCCATGAAAATACCGTAATTTCCTGGAAGTACTTTTTTAAAAAAAATAATGTTTGTTGTAAAATTGCTTCAGCACCCATATTTGGAATTCCATACCACCCCGAAATCGCTACCTTTCTTTTCATATCCTAAATACACCAAAACGTTTTTAAACCTATTTTTATTTAAAACTTACCGTAGATTTTCTATCATCTTATCTCATGTTAAACGTATTCGAAAGATATGAGAAAGAGGGAAAAATACTAGTAAGGTTGTATGTCTATATAGTCAACTGCAGCCCATTCCCCATTCCAGATTCCACATCCTTTATCTGCTGCATAGCTTTCTACTCTTACTTTAATTCTCTTATTTGAGAAATAAGAGGATAAATCTAATGAGTAGTCGTACCACCTTCCATTTCTAATTATTTTATCAAAGACAATGTAATCTTTTCCTTTTTCTAAGTCTGTAACTATTACTTTTATTCCAACGTCTGCACAATTACCAGCAAAACCACCAATACCAGATTGCAAAACTTCTGGGGGAAACATATCAGCTACGTCTGCTATTCCAAAAACGAGTTTATATTTTCCTGGTGGCAGATATGTTTCTTGCTCTATAAACCTACCTGTTTTTGTGTCTACAGGATGGATAATAGCAATTCCTTTTCTTCCTCCTAGTGGCGCAATACTATAGCCTACAAAAGCTGTTCCTTTCCAATCTGAGGACGAAGGAAGAAGATCATTTGGTGATACTCCAGGACTTAATGAAAGGAATCCTGCAGCACTATGAATTATATCTGGGTTCTTTATATAAGTGCCCAGCAAAGTTGGCTTGGAGGTTAGTGACGTGACTTTAAATAATGGCTTTTGTGCCAAAAAGAGTGCTGACATCGATACTATTAAAAAAACAAGAATAGCTCCAACAAACAACCATTTTCTGTTCATAAAAATAGTTTAAGTCGATATTTAAATTCGTTATTGCTTTACAAACTTATCAATTGATTGACAAAAAACGGATTTTCCATCATTTTTTCTTTATATTCATCTGAATTTAGGTACCTTCTGTATTTTTCAGCTGTTTTGGAAAAAAGTAGTTCTAAAAGATTGAAGTAAGAATACCTTAAATTTCCTACCACAAGAAGAAATTTTTCACTGAAAGTTAGCCTACCGTCACTTAAAAGGTAAACTGTTGCTACACCTTCAAAATTTGGCCTATTTTTTAACAAACTTGGATTCAGAGTGTAAATATAGAATTTTAGCCTTAGAAAACTCTTTATCAATCCAATTAACCCTTTTCTTTTTTTCAAAGTATACCTAACCAATTGAAGGAAATTCTTTCCTACTCTATTAGTTTGAGGTAAGATCCTCAAATTTAGGTTAAGAAGTTTTTCACGATGTTGAGCAAAGCATGCATTAAATGATTGAGGAGAAATTTCTTCAATTATCTTTATTAAGTTATCCATTTTATGGATGTTGAAAAGAGAGAGAGTAGTATTTATTCCAACTATCAATCTTCTACTATTTATTTTCTTTAATCTTTCAATTGTTTCAACTGCTTTGTCAAAACTTCCTTTAATACCTCTTATTTTGTCGTGTAATTCTCTATCACCATCTATCGACACATTGACTATTATTGTAAGGTTTTTACATTTTGCGAGAATTTCTTTTACATCTTTTTCTATTATATATGGCAACGAACCATTTGTGGTTATAGTTAACACATTAACTTTACTTTTCTTGCAGGCTATTTTTACTATTTCTACTAAATCTTCACGAAGAAAGGGCTCTCCACCGGTAATAGTGAGCCAAAAAATTTTAGGAAACTGTGAAAAAATTCTTTCTATCTCATCCAATTTTAACTCTTTTTTCCTTTCCTCGATTGGATTATTCCTCCATATGTTGCAAGTTTTACAACGTTGGTTACAATAATTGTTAACAGAGAATGTTAAGAAGGAAGGTAAAATTTTTGGCCATCCGAACCTTACAAAAAGATTATAGCCTAGCCAGTATTTAAAAAATTGGAATGCAGATATTGCATCAAAAATTATTTTTTCCATATTTAGTAATACCAAAATAACTTAATGTTTCTTTCATTCCCTGATAAAAAGAATAAGGTGATTTAAAGTTAAACTCTTTTCGAAAATTTTTTGATGAATAAATTATTCCTTTTCGTGCGTGAGTGAAAGAACCTGTAAAGAAAGAATAAATGGAAAAAGCAAACTTTGGTACTTTTATTTTTTGTACTTTTTTCTTTCCAAGAATTTTTGCTATCGTAAGTGAGATTTTGGAAATAGAATAAGCTCCATCAGAAACGATGTATATTCCTGATTTTGCATTTTTCTTTGAAACTAGATATAAAGCCTCTACCAAATTCTTTACATAAATAAGATTAATCTTTATAGGAGAAAGAGGAATTATATTCGTCTTTAAAATTAAAGTAGAAAAATCGACAAAAGTTTTTTGCCAATCTCTAGGACCGAAAATTCTAGGTGGTCGAAATATATAATATTTTATTCCATGAGTCTCACAAAAATTTTTAACAAGTTTTTCACATTCGAGTTTACTTTTTCCGTACCAATCGTGTGGTTTACATGCGTTTGATTCATCTAATGGTTTTTTAGAAGCTATTAGACCCATTGCTTTAGTACTGCTCATAAAGACAAATTTTTCTGCATCTTTTTTTCTTGCAATTTCCAAAATTTTCTTTGTTGTTTGAATATTCTCCAGGTAAGAATTATAAGTAGAGTTATGATTAACTGCTAAATGGTATACAACCTCTATGTTTGAGGGCAAATCTCTAGATTTTAAAGAATTTATATCTTTTTTTAGAAAGCTAAAGTTCTCATTAGAAAAAACTTTTTTGATATTATTTAATTTTCCATTGAGTAAATTGTCTATACCCATAATTTCAGAATGTTTTAAGATTACTTCGGATAAATGACTTCCAACAAAACCTACAACTCCGCTAATAACTATACTCATAGTTATAGATTCGTTCAAAGAATAATAATTATTGAGGGAAAGCTTTCTTTTTTATAGTATTTTATTACATCTTACCATTTAGTATTAAGTCTTACCAATGGTTTCTCTCTTCTAAAGAATTTAGTTATTCCCAATATTATTCTTTCAACTGACCTCATGATATTAATTGTATTTTTGGTTTAAATAGTTTTCTTTTTCAATGCAACCAAATAAAAAAACACATGAAGGAATGGATAATTAAACAAATTAAAAATAAATTGCCGTGATAAAAACTCATAAATTTTATTAAGCAAGAACCTGTAATAAATGAAAAGAGTGGAATCAAAATAAAAAGGAAAACAGTATCCTTCTTTTAAAATAGCAAATTTTTCTGCTAGAAGTAAATCCTTTATTTTTTCTAACCTTCTAGGAAACGAAGGCAATTTTTCTGAAGATATATCTACATTTTCATAGTAATAATTCCATCGTTTGATGTTAAAATAGTCAGAATTCAAATGATACATCAAGTATATTCCATCTTCTTTTAATACTCTATAAACTTCTTTTATTGTTTTTTTCAAATCTTTAAAAGGCAAATGATCTGTTGTGCTAAAATCTATAACTATATCAAATTTTTCATTGGGAAGCGGAAGATGTCTAATATCTCCCTTTATCACAATAGCTTTCCTAAAACCAAAAAACTTCATATTTTTTCTTGCCATTTTAACCAATTCCTTATCTATGTCAACAAAGTAAATCTCTTTAGGATTAAAAATTTTCTTTATTAGAAATGGCAAATGTCTTATTTTAGACACTCGTAAAGAGGATTCCTCCCACACATCAAATTTTAAAATAGACAAATTATTCGAGGGTTTAATCTTTCTTACTTCAAGAAATGGGTAAAGGAAAAAATAAAAATACATTTTAGAGAAAGCTTCTTCACTTTCTCTCAAAATTTTCGATTTAAAAAGAAGTGCATCTTCGTCCTCTTTCCTTCTCAATTTGAAATATGGAAATATTCGTTCCATAATATTATAATTTAATCGTAAGATAAAATTAATGCATGGAAATCTCAGTTTTAATACCAAGTTTTCTCGAAAAGAGAAGATTGACTAATCTCGTTAATACGCTTCTAAAAGATAAACTCTCTAAAAATATTCAGCAAATTATTGTTGTTACGCCAGATGAAATGAAATTACCAAAAACGAGAAAGGTTGTCCTCATAAAAGAAAGGAGAAGAATGGGTAAGTCTCGCGCAATAAAAATTGTATTAAGATACATAAATACACCATTTATACTTTTACTAACCTCTGACATAAGAATAAGAAAGAATTTTCTTCAATACCTACTTCCTCATTTTAAAGATCCTAATATAGGTGCTGTCGTTGGTAGGCCTATGGCTGATAAAAACAGTAGAATATACAAATTCTCAAAAATTATTTGGGATTTGCATCATTTACTCTGCTTACATCAACCAAAAGGAACAGAAATAATGTTATTCAGAAAAATTTTCAAAGATTTTCCTCTAGTTTCTGCTGACGAAGTATTTATAGAATACAAAATAAGAGAAGCTGGATACAAAATTGTTTATGAACCAAGAGCTTATGGATACACAAAATCTCCTTATACTTTGCTTCAATTTTTTAGGCAGAGGAGAAGAAGTTTTAACGGCCATCTACAAATTAAAGAAAAGTATAAATTCAAAACAAGTAGCATGAAAATTAGCTTACTTTTGAAAATAGTCCTTGACTATTTAAGAAAACAGCATTCACTGAAAACATTTTTCAATCTTCTAATAGTTAGTTTTATAGAAATTTTAGCGAGGATTTGCGCAACAATAGATGCAAAAATGGGAAAATATGAAATAATATGGAAAAGAGTTTGAGCTTTCTATTCAACAACAATCGTTATCCTTCTATTATTCTTTCCTTTATTTTCCCTTTTAACAACCTTTATTCTTCCAACTTCTTTCGTCGATTTAACATGAGTTCCTCCATCTAACTGCAAATCAATATCTCCAATGCCAACAACTCTCAAAACATCAAATTTTTCATACTTGCTTTCATCCATTAATCTTTTCAACTCAGGATGCCTTTCCAATTCTTCCTTGCTAATTATCTTGGAAAAAACTGGCAAATCTTTTTCTACAATTTCATTGGCTTTTTCCTCAATAAATCTTACAACCTCGTCATCAAGCTTTTCCAAATTGAAATCCATTCTTGCTCTATCCTCATAAATTTGACTTCCTGTGAATTTTATATCACCAAAAGCTTTTACTAAAACTGCAGAAATTATGTGAGCTGCTGTATGCAAGCGCATTATCTTATGCCTTCTTTCCCAATCAATTTTTCCATGAACAATATCTCCAACTTTAAAATCTGGCTCTCTTTCTAACAAATGAACAATGTTTCCATTAGCATCATAATAAGTATCAACAACCTTTATTCCATTAATTTCTCCTGTATCCCCTGGCTGACCACCACTTCTGGCATAAAAAGCAGTTTTATCTAAAATAACTTCTTTTCCTCTAATTTCCAAAACTTTTGCGTCGAATTCTTTTAAATAAGCATCTTGCCAAAAAAGTTTTTCCATCATTAGTAAAATTATTGAAAATGAAAAAATAAAAATAATTTAGGATACCACACAATAGCCCCGTCGTCTAGCGGTCAAGGACGCGGAATCTAGCGGAAGCCTCTGGAGCCTGAGACGGCGGTTCGAATCCGCCCGGGGCTATTTCTTGATTAATCTCAAAACAATTCTCACAAACTCTTCAATATCCTTTATATCTTGCTTTACTATTTCTACTAATTTTTCTTTCTGAACAAAAGCGTATCTATGAACCAAAAAATTTCTAAACTTAGCCATTTCTTTTAATCTTTCAGCGAGTTTCTCATCAATTATCCTATTCTCCTTTAAAACTTCAAAAGCATCGCTATAACTAAAGGGTCTTCTAAAATCAAAAGCAGAAATTATATGCTTCTATGCTTTCAAGAAGCACATGCTTTAAAGCTAATTCATCTCTATAACTAATTTCTCCCTTAACAATCTCTCTAGCTTCTTTAATATTTCTCTCTATAACATCAATCCTAAGTTGAATAAGCTTTTTATCCAATTCCATATTTCTCAAACCTCTTTTCATCAAATTGTTTAATTAGCTCATTATACTCCAAAACTTCTGGGAGCTTTTCAGTTTCAAATTTAACTCTCAAATTTTCATCTCGCGAAAACACAAGCTTTCCTCTTCTAAAAACCTCTGAAAGAAAAAGCGTTGGTTTGTCGTTAATTACAAAAACATCAAATTCTTTTCCGATCTCCTTTTCTAACTTAAGCGCGAGTCTCGCCTCAAAATTAGCATCAACCTTACCTTTTACATAAACAGCTAAATCTATATCGTTGGCATATCTACCTGAAAGAAAAGAGCCAAACAAGTAAGCAAACACTACTTTCTTTTCCCTTTTCAAAACCTCGGCTATTTTTCTTAAAATTTCCTCTTTCTCCATTTATTACTTTTGAATATCAAAATAAAACCTCTATTTAAATTCTAAACAACAAAATCAATGAAATGCTGAATGAAATAGTAAATTTTTTAATAGCAACAATTTACCAAAATCTTTTCCTTGGAATATTCCTTGGAGTTTTTCTAGAAACAATATTCCCACCAATACCAAGCGAGATAATATTGCCACTATCAGGATATCTTCTCTCTTTCTATAATTTTGGTTGGTTTGGCTTAGCGATTGGAATATTAATAGCAACAATTGGTACGACAATAGGATCTTTGCTATATTATTTTGCTGCTTTGAAACTTGGAAGAAAATTTGCTGAAAAATATGGCAAATACTTTTTCATTGATAAGAAAAAGCTTAGAGCTGCTGACAATTGGTTTAAGAAACATGGTAGAAAAGCTGTCTTCTTTGGAAGAATGTTGCCCGGAATAAGAGAATTAATTTCTTTGCCAGCAGGCTTTTCAAAAATGAAACTCAAAGATTATCTAGTATATACTTTCTTTGGTTCTTTAATCTGGTGTTCATTCTTAACTTCTCTTGGATATTTTCTTGGAGAGAACTGGAAAAACTTGCAACTTGAAAAATTCTCTGACTTAATTTTCTTCACAATAATACTTGCAATAATCACTTACTTCATTTTCAAGAAGCTTGTTAAAAAACTGCAAAAAATTTAAACTGAATCCTGCTCGTATTCTTCTCCTTTTTTCAATTTTTCAAATGCATTCTTCAATTCCTTACTCAAATAGAAAGCGTGAGAAGCAAAACTAAACATATTACCACTCTTCAAAAACCCATAAGCTTGTTCGAAAGTTTCAAAAGAATTCTTCCATAGAACAATAGAATTATCTGGCGTTCTATGCTCTAAAACAACTTTTCCATTTTCCAAATAAATCAAAAAGTTTCCTTTTGGATCTTCAACAAATTCTTTCATTTTTCCAGAGTATTTCTCTATAACTTTTTTTGCTCTTTCAAAATCGGTTTGATAAATGTGAGCACTTATGCTTATGCTTGTCACGCTACCAAGCTTATAGTCAGTATTTGCTCTCTTGTTTATTTCGTTAACAATAAATTTTGCTAGTTCTATTTGGGCAACAAAATTAACTGGCCATGCCTTAAACATATCATTGCTTCTTATGATTACAGTATGATTGTAGAAATTCTCTGTTATTATTCCTTGAACTCCTATGATGCATGGGGGATTTTCTATATTTTGATCTTTTTCATGATCCCAACTAACTACTAAAGCTCTTCTCGAGTAAGGAGATTTAGAAAGCTTATCAATCAAATAATTTATTTGATTCTTCCCAAACCTATGGGCAAAAAATCTCTCTCCATAAGTATATTCAACTCCCTCTGGCTTCTTTGGACTCAAAACTTCATTTATATGCCTCTCGAAATTTTCTTTCTCAATAAATTCAAAAAATTCCTTTTCTAAATTATAATCTTTCCCGTATAATCCCAAAGTCACAACAACATTCAAAAATTCCTTCTGTGGAATTTCATATTCGCTAAACTTTAAACTACCAAACCTCATTATCAAATCCAAAATCTTAACCCAAGCTCTAAAAACGCTTTTGTTGTCATATATGTAATGTCCGCTCAAAGGGAATGGATAGCTTTCAATGTTACTCTTTTCCTCAACTTTCAAATCAATTTTTTCTCTTTTTGGTTTTTCTTCTTTATAATTCTTTTCAACTTCTTCAAAAAGTCTTTCAATTTTCATTTCTTTTGCATCTTTCCTCAAATCAACAAGCTTAACAGATCTAACAATTTCCTCGACTTTATCTTTGTCAAGAATTATTACTGGTAAATCTGTATTCTTTTCTCCAAAAACCCTAAACAATGTTTCTCCGCTAGTTGACAAATCATAGCCGTATAAAATTAATGTATCTATCTGCGGATTTTCTGCTAAAGTTTCAAAAATGTAGTTTATGCCATGAGAAGTATAAGTCGTTCCAATAATTCCGATTTTCTTTTTTAAGTTCTCTGGAATTTTTTCAAGTAGAAAATCTTTCTTGCTCCAAAGAGTAGAAATAGCAACATTGCTTTTAGGATTTATAATAAGAATATCTTTTTTCATTTTTTTGATGTCTTTTCCTTACTTAAATATTTTGCTTCATCAAATACTCTTTAACTTTATCGCTTATCTCCTTTAGTTCCTCGTCTTTAGCTCTTTCTCCATGCAAAGTTGCAATGTATCCATTATACCAATTTTCCTTTATGTCTTTGGATAGAGTATCTATTATTTTTGGTGATACATTTGAATTTACTTTGTAAACAGGATAGAGTTTTATGTGAATATGTTTTACTTCCATGCCTTCTACAACTAAAAAAACTCTTTTAGCTCCCAAAGCATTTTCTAAAATTTTTCCAACTTTTTTAGCAAATAAAAATAGCTTAGTATAAACATCATCTGGTAAATCAAATTGATAACTATCAAAATGTTTTTTTGTTATAACCAAAGTTTGGCCCTTAACAATTGGATAGATATCTAAAAATGCTAAATGCTCCTCATCTTCTAAAATTTTGTAAGATGGCAATTTTCCTTCAGCAATTTTACAGAAAACACAATCTTCCATTTTCTCACCCCCCTGGCAATTCAACACTCAATATTTTTGTTTCTCCTTCTTCCAAGGTGCAACCATAAATTTTATCTGCAAATTTCAAAGTAGTGTCGTTATGAGTAATGATGATGAATTGACTATCTCTAGATGCTTCTTTGAGCCACTTAGCGATTTTTAGTGTGTTCTCTTTATCCAAAGCGGCATCAATCTCATCCATAAGGTAAAATGGCGATGGTTTGTATCTTTGAAGAGCAAAAAGAAATGCGAGAGCAACCAAACTCTTTTCTCCTCCAGATAAACTATCAATCTCAACTTCTCCTTTATCCGGCATCTTAACTTTTATAAACAAGCCAGACTCTAAATTGTTAACGTCTTCTAAAGTCAAATAGCCTTCTCCACCAATCATCTTGCTAATAACATCGTTAAACTCTTTACTAACTTTTTCTAAAGTAGAAAAGAACACTTCTCTTCTTTTGCTATCTATTTCTTCAATCATTTTCAAAACAGCTTTCTTCTCTTCTAAAACTTTTTCATACTTTTCTTTTAAAGCATCAAACTCTTTTTTCAAATTCTCATATTCTTCAATAGCTTTCAAATTAACTGTACCGATTGATTTAAGCTCTGCTTCAACTTTTTTCAATTTGTTTTCTAAAACATCTAAACTCTCATCAATTGTTTCTATTCCAACAAATTTTTCATACTCTTTCTTTGCGTTTTCTAACTCTGTTTCAATTTTAGCTTTATCAATTGCTAATCTATTCATCTCAATTTCTAAGTTAATTCTTCTGTCTTGTAGTTTTCTTCTAGTTTCTCTTAACCTCTCAACCTCTTTTTCAGAAGCAATCCTTATTTTCTCTAAATTTATCATTTCCTTGCTTTCTTCAGATGCAGAAAGCTCTTTTAATTTTCTTTCAAGTTCTTCCTCTTCTTTCTTCAATTCCTCAACTTCTGCCAACAATTGTAGCCTAAGCTTCCTATATTCTTCAACGTTAATTTTTTCTTTTTCCTCTTTCTTTGCCTCTCTTACTAAATATCCTCCCGTAATTACCCCACTTCTCTCTATTAAATCACCATCTAAAGTAACCATTCTAACTTTTCCTATTCCAATTTCTTTTGCTGTTTGTAAACTATCAACAATCAAAGTGTTTCCAAAAACAAATTCAATAGCTGGCGTGAACTTTCTATCATAGTTTATAATTTTACTTGCTATTCCAATGACGCCCTCTCTATCCAATAGTTCTTTTTCCTTAAACTCTTGCGGTTTTATTTTATTCAATGGCAAAAATGTTGCTCTACCAATTCTCTCTCTCTTAAGAAAATCTATGCAAGTTATAGCAACATCTTCATTCTCAACAACAATATCATATAAATGTTGAGCAGCAGCAACTTCTATTGCTGTTCTATATTCTTCTGGAACAGAAATCAAATCTGCAATAGTTCCATAAACACCTCTTAACTTTAAGTTCAAAATCTCTCTAACTGGCCTCGACATTTCTTTCGTGAATTCAGCCTTCTTTATTTCAAGTTTCTCCATTTCATCAATCAAATTTTGAAGTCTCTCTGCCTCTCTTTTGTTAGTTTCAATCTTCTCTCTAATAATCATCAATCTTGACCTTATTTTGCTCGCCTCTTCTTCAACTTTAAAAGTTTTAGAAAGTTCAATAATTTTTTTAACGATTTCCGCATTTGTTTTTTCAATCTCCTCAAGTTTTTGCTCTTTCTCTTTTATTTCTTTATCAACCTCATCTATTTTTTCCTTAATTTTTGAAATGTTCTCAAGAATTTTGTTTAACTTTTCATTCAAACTCTCAACTTTTTTCTTCCAGTAAGAAGCTTGCAATATTGTTAACTGTTTTTGCAACTCTTGATATCTTATTGCATTGTTTCTTTCTTCTTCTAACTTTTTGAAAATTTCATACTTTTGAGTTACTATTATTTCAACTTCTCTTAGCTTTTGATCAACAATCTCCAAATCTTTCAAAGCCTTTTCTTTTTTCTCATTGTATTCAGCTATTCCACAAATCTCATCTATAATCTCTCTTCTTTCTACAGGATTCATTTCTAAAACTCTGGTTACATCTCCTTGTTGAATTATATTGTACCCATCTGGCCTTATGTTAGCTAAAGACAAAACTTCGAGAATCTTTTCTCTAGTTGTTGTTTTACCATTCAACTTATAAACAACATATCCTTTTTTGTTAACCTTTCTTGTTATTGAGATTTCTTTGTCTTCAAATGGAAAAACTTTTTGAGAGTTATCGAAGTAGATTGTCACACTAGCATATTCAGCTGGTTTTTTAGTTTCAGTACCTCTAAAAATTAATTCATGCAATCTATCTGCTCTCAAACTTTTAGCAGAAGTTCTTCCCAAGACGAAACTTATCGCATCTATAATGTTGCTATTGTGAACTATGAAATTATTTGCAATAAAATTGTGAGTTTCATCAATACTCAAATCGTAGACCCATTCTTCTTTTGGTTTTATTTTCTCTATCGAAACTATTTCGTCCCAAAATATATCAGAATTAGCTAACATATAAAGTGACTCTAACTCTTTTTTATCAACGTATTTTGATAATACATTTAAAACTTCAATTAATCCGTCTCTGGTACATTCGCACCTATTTTCATAATAAGCCTGTAATTTTGGGCATGTTTTTTTAATTTTCTTGATGTTTATTTTTGCTTTTTTCACAATTTCCTTGATTATATGATTTATTGAAGGTATCACATCTATACTCGTTAGCGACTCTATATTCCACTCTTTAATTCTTTTAAGAGCATCAATTTTATTTTTCGATCTTATCGGAAGTTCGTCTGAAAGGTACTTCAGATTTCTGTAACCATAAACCATAACGGAGTAGTAGACCTTTCTTTTCTTTCTAGATTTAATATAAACTCTCTTCTTCCTAATAATTGGAACTATTCCAAGTCTCAAGAATAGTGTGGCAACTCCAAATGCAAGCTTAGAGCTAGCTGTCGAATATTCTAAATAGCAATAGTGCTTATTTCCTTTATTTTCTACGTGAATGTAACCATCTCCGTCTATTAATGCTGCTATAAAATGTTTAATTATATTTTCATTAGATCGAAATATTTGTTCTGGAACTTCTTTATCGTTAGCTGAAGAACCAATTTTAATAGAGAAAATCTTATGAAGAATTCTCTGCAACGTAGCAGAGTAAATTATTACATCTAAACAACTACCCTTATAATTTCCGATATATACTGGCAAGCCCCAAAGCCTCTTTGTAATCTTTATAAAGTCATTAAGTATTCTACTATCACCATTGACGAATCTTATTTGGTTAGAGAAAGAAAGTGAACAACCTTCAGCAATGATATATCCAAGAAACCTCGCCAGCTCTTCATTAACGGACCAAACTATATTTAGCTTTTTGTCGGATGTTTTAGATTTCAACCACTTTATTTCATTAGCATATTCTTTTGGCGGCAGTATTTTGAATAGATGGGCTACGTTCATAGACTGGCCATCAATTAACCCTTTTATGGCACTCTCTGGAATACCAGTATTTTGTGTGAGACTCTTCTTTCCTCCGTAAGTTGAAATAGCTCTTTTAACAATTTTCTCAATCTCCCTTGAATATGGAACGTAGATGTTATCTTCGACCTCGAACTTTTCAAGGATATTTATATCGGATTTTGCATCATCTATTCTTAATATACGTGGTGTTGCTATCTTAGTGCCAACTTTTAGCTTCTCTGCATTAGTAGAGATTAACATTCCATTAGCCAAAGTGAAAAAGGGATGATATTCAGTTGCTATTATTTCTTTCCCCGTTCTTGTTTTTATTTTGAGTAAATATCTTGGGGCTCTTCTTTTAATAAAAGCTGAAACTTTTCTTTTTTCTATTTTTAGAGTTAAAGGATTTAATGAAAGTACATATATGTTTTCAGGATTTTCCCTTGTTAAAATTCCGTCATCCAACTTTTCTACATTTTTTGACTTTTCTAATGCACTATTGACTAAATCCCTTATTGGCTTTAAAGAACCATCTGCCAGCTGAACTAAAGTATCTCCATCTACACACTTTCCACTGCCATTCGGGCCAGTAATTTCTATTAACCCAGGAAAAAATGGAATAGAAACCTTCCTATTAAAACTCTTGAAACCTTGCAAAGTTAATCTTGTGATATATGTCTTCATAGTAATTTTTGTATTAAGAGTTTATAGATTTGTAGTTGGGCTTGTAAAAATTTAGTAGACCAGTTGACACTCCATAAGCCCATAAATATGAAGCTGCTGTTTAACTCTAATAAGCAGAAAACTAACAAAAGATAAAGAAAATCTTCTTGAAATTAGACTTTCTTCAAAATACACCATTTTCTATGAAATTTTTAAGAAGCTCGTATCCGAGATCTAAAGTCTTCAATGTATTTTAACTTCACTTATCTCTCGATTAGACGAATGACTAAAATTTAGATTGATCTTACTCTTTTGTTTCTATCGCATCTTATGTTGAAGTGTTAATTATTTATTTTTTAATTCAAAAATTAATCAATGGAACTTCATCCATTTACTTCCCTATTGTTAAAAGATAAAAAGGTAATAAGGTACAATGGAAACAAGATATACAAGCCAATAAATGATATTAGAAAAATCAGTTTAAGATCTCATGAATTTTCGACATATTTTTCAAGCAAGATGAATAGAAAATATTGGGAAAATATATCTCGTATTAACTCTGCAATTTATTTTTCTACTGTAGAATACTTTAAATCAATAGATGCCAATTTTGTAACACTGCCCTTAACCACAAGATTACTTTCTTCTCCTGGAGCAGCCATACTAGAATATTTAAGAGGAATAAGACAGATAAGAGAAAAATTGGATATAGAAGTCTTTCCGATGAAATTAGATTGGTTTGGACATGACGTATTTCTTTCCGAATCATCTCAGCTTTATTTAGAGTTTACGCTAGCATTTTCTGATTTTAATCATGTTTTCTCTATATATAACTCCTTCAGAAGAGAAAAGGCAGATTGGTGTCATCTCTCAGAATTTCATCATATAGAATATGAAGGGAAAGTTAATCAGGAAAAAAACGAGAAAATAATAGAAAATTTAGTTAGTAAGATTATAAAAGATGTAATACAAAAATGTGAAAATGAACTTCTCAGTTTTGTAGACAAGGATTATCTGAGATATTTGGAAAATAGTAGCAAAAATATGAAAAAGATATCGCTATATGAAGCACTTCAGAAATTACATCAAGAAACTGGGCTTGATGAATATAAAATTTTCTCAACAAAATATTGGGGTTCTTGGGAAGAAGTTAAAATTGCAAATATGCTGGACTCCTTTGTATTCGTAAAGGAAATACCGTACTTCTCTAGCTTCTTTTATCAAACATATGTAGATAAGGAACCAGGAAAAGAATATACAACAATTAACATAGATGGTGATATAATTGAGACAAAAAGCTATGAAAATGTGCCTGTTGCCGATACAGCAGATTTAATTTGGCCTGGATACAGAGAGTTTGTGGGCTCTGGGCACAGAGTTAGAACTTCTAAAGAGGCAAGATACAAAATAAACTGGTTGTTCCAAAAAACTCTAAAGATTGATGAAAAAACAATTAAGAAGATAATGAAGTGGTATGATCCTTATATTGATATAAGAGATTTGCCTACATATAAACAAACTTCTGGTTTTGGCTTGGGTTGGGAGAGATTCTTACAAGGATTACTAAAATTGCCTACAATAGTTGATGGCGCATTATACGCAAGAACTCATCACATACCAAAAGTATAAAAAGAATTTCAATATTTTAAATTTTGGATAATAAAGTGAATAATATGGCAAATGGGGAAGTAAAGCTTAAAGTTGGTGAATTAACAGCTAAGGACGAGGCAGGAAGAGGAATTGTTAGAATGGATAGTGAAGCGATGAGAAAAATTGGAGTTAAAGAGGGGGATATTGTTGAGTTAGAGGGAACGAGAAAAACTGCCGCTATTGTTAGAAGAGCTTATCCTGCTGATATTGGTTTGAACATTATAAGAATGGATGGAATTACAAGAAAGAACGCTGGTGTTGGAGTAGGAGAAAGCGTTGTTGTTAGAAGAGCTGAACCTGTAGAGGCAAGAAAAGTTGTTTTAGCGCCTGCTGAACCTGGCGTTATATTGCATGTTGCTCCAGATTTAATAAAACAAAATTTGCTCGGAAGACCTTTAGTAAAGGGAGATGTTATTGTTCCTGCTCCAGCCTTCAAGAGAAGGGGAACAACTTTCTTTGAAGATTTCTTTGGTGGAGATTTTGAAGATTTCTTTTTCACACCTTTCCCAGCTGAAACGAAGTTTATTGTAGTCAATACTGAACCTTCTAACAAAATTGTTAGAGTTGGGGAGATAACTGAGGTGGAAGTTTTGAAGAAGTTGCCGGAAGGAATGAAACTAGAAGCTAGAGCAATTCCCGCTGTAACTTATGAGGATATTGGTGGTATAAAACCTGTTGTCGAAAAGGTTAGAGAAATGATTGAATTGCCTTTAAGGCATCCTGAAATTTTTGAGAGACTTGGTATTGAGCCTCCAAAGGGAGTTTTGTTGTATGGTCCGCCTGGTACAGGAAAGACTTTACTTGCTAAAGCTGTAGCAAACGAAAGTGGAGCTTACTTTATTTCAGTTAATGGACCGGAATTCTTATCGAAGTTTTATGGAGAATCTTTGCCTTATGATGAAAAGATTCTAGTAAGAAAAAATGGTTTGATACAACTTGAGGAAATAGGAAAGATTGTTGAAAATAGAGAAGATGTTGAAGTTGCTTGCTTTGATGAAAATTTCAAAGTAACTTTCAAAAAAATTAAAGACTTTATAAAACACAAAACTACAGGAAAGCTATTCGAAATAAAAACAAAAAGTGGAAGAAAGATTAGAGTCACGGAATATCATTCTCTATTCACATTAACCGAAAATGGACTAGAATCAAAAAGAACCGATGAATTAAAAGTTGGTTCATTTATCGCAATTCCAAATATCCTACCAGAAAACTCTAATCCAATAGAAAAAATTGATTTGTTTGAGGTTCTGAAAGAAAAAGATTATGGATTGACCGTAAGACCAAAAGAAGTATGGACAATTATTGAAATGGCTGCAAATAAATTGGGTTGGAATAAAGTTGCCAAAATCTTAGGAACAAATAGGAAGTATTTGTACGACGTGAAGAATCAAAATATTGGCATAAGAGTTTCAAAGTTTGTTAAGCTGTTAGAAGAGGCTGAAATAAGTCTTAGCTTTGAAGAAAAAGAAAGAATATACATTTATTCAAAAAGGAGCAAAGTTCCTTCACAATTAAAGTTAACAAATAGCTTAATGTTTTTCTTTGGTTTGTGGTTAGCAGAAGGTTCTTATAGTAAAAATACACCAAGACTTTCTCTAAACACTGAAGAAGTTCCGCTTGTTCTTGCAATAATATCAAATGCCTTTGATAAAATTAGAATTTACAAAAACAATAGCAAATCTGCTGATGTGTGGATATTTAACTCAGCTTTAGGTAAAGCAATGAAAGCGCTAGGATTTAATGGTCATGCAAAAGAAAAGAAAATACCAAGTTTTGTTTTTAATGTCTCAAGAGAAAAATTGGCAGCATTCCTAAAAGGATATATAAGTGGAGATGGCGCCCTAAATACAAAGACTTACTCGCCTCAAGTTGAAATAACTACTTATAGCAAAAACATTGCCCATGATATTCCATACTTGCTTTTGTTCTTTGGAATAGTTTCCAAGATATATGAAGAAAAAGATGGAAGATTTAGAATTTGTATTTCAGATAAGCAAAACTTAGAAAGATTTTTGGAAATAGGATTCTTGAATCCATCTAAAAACAAAAAGATTGAAGAGTATGTAAGCTCTTGTAAAGAGGAAGGAAGAATAGAAAGAGTTCCACTTGATGCGATAAAGTCAAAAGTAAATATAGATTCGAATTATGAAGGTTTAAAGAGCATCGGAAAGAATGTGCTTTTGAAAATGGATATTCCACTCAAGTTAAGAAAGATTTTGGAAGGAGACATCTTCTTTGATGAGATTATTGAAATAAAAGAGATAGAGGCTCCAGAATATGTTTATGACGTAGAAGTTGAAAACACTCATAATTTCATTGCTGGTTTTGGAGGAATTTTTGCTCATAATAGCGAGGCAAATTTAAGAAAAATTTTCGAAGAAGCAGAAAAGAATGCTCCAGCTATAATTTTCTTTGATGAGATTGATGCAATAGCTCCAAAAAGAGAAGAAGTCACAGGAGAAGTTGAAAGAAGAATCGTTGCAACTTTGTTGAGTTTGATGGATGGTTTGAAAAGTAGAGGAAAAGTTATTGTCATAGCTGCAACTAATAGGCCAGATGATTTAGATCCAGCTCTAAGAAGACCTGGAAGATTTGATAGAGAAATTGAAGTTCCTGTTCCAGATAGAAATGGAAGATTAGAAATTTTGAAGATTCATACAAGAAACATGCCACTAGCTAAAGATGTTAATTTGGAAGAAATTGCAGATAAAACTCATGGTTTTGTTGGTGCTGATTTAATGGCTTTGTGTAAAGAAGCTGCTATGAGCGCTTTGAGAAGAGTTTTGCCAGAGATAAGAGATAAGTTGAAGGAGGGAGAAGAAGTACCAAAAGAAGTTTTAGAAAAGCTTGTCGTAACAAAACAAGATTTTGAAAACGCTTTGAGAGTTGTTGAGCCTTCTGCAATGAGAGAAGTTTTAGTAGAAGTTCCAAAAGTGAAATGGGAAGATATTGGAGATTTAGAAGAGGTTAAAAAGACTTTAAGAGAAATGGTAGAGTGGCCATTGAAATATAGAGAATCTTTCGAGAGACTTGGAATACAACCACCAAAAGGAATATTGTTATACGGTCCTCCAGGATGTGGTAAAACTTTGTTAGCAAAGGCCGTAGCTACAGAAAGTGGAGCAAACTTCATAGCCGTCAAGGGACCAGAATTACTAAGCAAATGGTTTGGGGAATCTGAAAAGAGAGTTAGAGATTTGTTCAAGAAAGCAAAGCAAGTAGCACCATGTATCATATTCTTCGATGAAATAGATGCACTAGCACCAAGAAGAGGAGCTGGAATGCATGAGGCTACAGAAAGAGTAGTAGCTCAATTGTTGACAGAAATTTCTGGCATAGAGGATGTGAAGAATGTTGTATTGATTGCTGCAACTAATAGACCAGAATTGGTTGATCCTGCATTGCTAAGACCTGGCAGATTTGATAAATTAGTTTTCATTCCACCGCCCGACGAAAAAGGAAGATTGGAGATATTGAAAGTTCATACAAGAAAAGTTCCACTAGCTAAAGATGTTAATTTGGAAGAAATTGCAAAGAGGACAGAAGGGTATTCAGGTGCAGATTTAGAAGCTTTGGTGAGAGAAGCAGCAATGAATGCTTTGAGAGAAGATATAAACGCAAAAGAAGTCAAAGCAAAACATTTTGAAGAAGCACTAAAGAAAATACCTCCAAGCTTATCTAAAGAACTAATCGAATACTATAAGAAATTTGAAGAAAGGAAAAAGCAAATACAGAAAGAAGAAATTCAACCATACATTGGCTAACTCAAAATTTTAGATTCTTTTCCAGAAATTTTTGAAATTTTGTTTTCTAAGCTTTCCTTAAGTTTTGGAAGAAGCGACTCTAATTCAGAAATTTTTTCATCTATTGCCCTTGCTTTCTTTTCCATTTCACTCAATTCAAATTCCAAAGATTTTATCTCGTTTTCTATTCTCAATTTTTTATTTATAATGTCTATTTTCTCAATTTCGTTTTCTATTTCATGTAGCCTTTTTTCAAGTTCTTCGTATTCTGCTTTCAGAGTAGAGAAAAATTTTTCTTCAACCAAGCTTTCTATTTTAGATATTTCTTCTTGAGGAAAGTTTGATTTCTTCATATAATCTAAAACGAACTCCAAAATTGATTCAACATCTTTGCTTATCGTTACGTCAAAAGGAGAGGCTATAAACTCGGATAAAATTTTATATTCTTTAAAGCCAGAATTTTCAAGATGTCTTTTTAATTTTTTGAATATATGCTCAACTTTAGAAAATCTTTCTACGCAAATAGATGCTAGTTCTTTTTCTTTGTAAGAAATTTTCATTTTTTCTTTTTGAAGCTCAGAAAGCCTTACCATATCTTCTGAATTTTCCAAATCTAATAATTCTTTTTTCTTGTTTTCGATTTCTTTTCTTTTTTCTTCAATCTTATTAGCAATTTCTTCTTTTTCTCTGGTCTTGGAAAAGATTTCTGTTTTTATCCAATTGTAATCGGAAAGCGTTTTCTTTAATTCAGAAATTTCAGATACTCTATCGCTCTTTATTCTATCCTGGAAAGAGTAAAAGTTTTCAAATAGATCTTTAAACTTATCGAAAACTTCCTTAGAGTTAGAGAAATAATTTTTTATTGTAAGAAATTCTTTTAGCGAAATTGCATTGACCTCTCTTAAGGCATTTAGTGCTTCATCATAAGTTCTATATAAGCTTTCAAAATTAGATATATCAACACTCTTTATTTTTTCTGTTGCCCTTCTCATCTTTTCTAAAAATTCTTGTTTTTTAGAAATGACGACCTTCTCAATTTGCTTGTCCGGCAATGAAATGTTTTCTTGTTCTAAAGCAGATAAACTTTTCTCAAAATTCAACAATTTCTCGCTTATAGATAAGATAAAGTTTTGTGCTTCTTTCAAAGTTTTATCTTCTTCTGTTTTAGTAATAGAATTGACATATTTCTCTATTTCTTCCTCTTTCAAAATCAAGATGTCTTTTGATTTATCCTCATGCTCTTCTTCCTTTTTTCTTCTTCTGAAAATATTCCAAATAAAATCTAGCATAAAAATACTTTTATTTTTCAAAATAATTATTTCGTTAATGACAAAAACACTTGGAATCCTTTCTGGCAAGGGTGGTACCGGAAAAACAACCTTTTCTATAAACTTGGCTTTTGCTCTGAATAAATTTGGTAAGAGAGTAGCATTAATTGACATGAATATTACGATGCCTCATATCGCTTCTTATCTAGGATTGTCTCCGAAGTTTACTATAAACGATGTCGCATCAAAGAAAGTCGGAATTAACGATGCATTTACAAATTTCAATGGAATTAAAGTTATAGCAGCAAGCAATAACTTAAATGATTTGAAGGACTTTGACATAAAAGAAGTAAAGAGACAGCTAGAATATCTAAAAAGACAAAAGACTTTTGACTTCATAATATTGGACGGTGCACCAGGTATTGGCAAGGAAGCTCTATATGTTATAGACTTATCAAATGAGATAATCTTTGTTTCAAATCCTTTTGATCAATTCGTTGAAGATATAAAAAGAGTTAAAGAGATTGTAAAAGAAATGGGGAATAAACAAATGTCTTTGGTTCTAAATATGGGATTTTGGCCAACTGAAGAAAAAATTAAAGAAATAGAAGATGGCACAAAGTTAAAAGTTATTGGAGTTATTCCTCAAGATAAGAAAATTCAATTTTCTTTGATAAATAGAATTCCTCTTTTAGAATTTTCTCCAAATAGTATATCTGCTGAATGTTTTAAAGCTATAGCAGCGAGAATAGCTGACGAAGAATATGAAGAAAGTTGGAAATTAAAGTTTTTCAGAGGATTTAACAAATTAGTTAACTCAATAAACGCCTTTTTATAACAGAAATTAAATTTTTCTATGGGAATTTTAAGAACTTTCTCAAAAGTTTTATTCTCTACAGCCTTTATTCTATCTCTCACTTTACTAATTGCCATATTTTTCCTTTCAAAGATAACAGAATATTCTACTTTAAAAAGAATAACTTATCCTTTGATAGAAAAGCAACTTAATATAACAGAAGAGCAAAAGTCAGCAATTTTTAATTACCTACAATACAGATGCGCTAATGAAAAAGAGATTAATATTAACATCGGCAAAAACATTAGCATAAGCTGTGAAGATATTAAGAAAATAAACGAGAATAATATTACTGATTATCTCGCTGGAAAAATATTTGATGCGTTTTATTTAGAAAAATACGACTGCGAGCTTCAAGGATGTTTAGAAAAGCAAAAATTTGAATACTTTTTAAGCTTTGAGTTTCACGAAAAGATATCAGAGTTTTTCAAGTACTTAATTATTGTAACTATAGCTTTTGGTCTGTTGTACTTCATATCTATAGAAAGTATGGAAGGTAGAGCACTATCGTTTGGAATAATATTTCTTTTAACCTCAATACCGTATTTTTTGATTGATTACACCAAATTATTGCTTCCACAAAGCTTGAAGGACTCAGAAGCTATGTCAATTATAATGGTAGAATTTAAAACTCAAGCATCTTTTCTATTGTATTTCTTATTTGCTGGGGTTATTCTCTTGCTAATATATTTCCTCCTCAGAATAAGAAAAAGAGGTTTATTAACGAAAAACAATAAGAGATATGTTGCTGGTAAAAGACGTAATGAATAAAAATGTAGTAGTTGCAAAACCTATAGTAACTCTAAGAGAAGCAGCTAGAGTAATGGGAGAAATGAATATGGGTAGCCTAGTTATAATGGAAGACGATAAAATAGTAGGAATAGTAACTAGTACTGACATTCTAAAAGCAATAGGAGAGGGGAAAGATCCTGATAAAGTAACAATAGGAGAAATTGCAACGAAAAATGTAATAACCATTCAGGCCGATGAGCCTCTAGAAAAGGCTGTAGATATAATGGTAAAACATAAAATAAAGAAGTTGCCAGTGATGATGAATGAAAAGCTTGTTGGAATAATAACAGTTAGCGATATAGCAATAGTTGAGCCAAAAATTGTTGCAAGTATAGCAACGTTGATTTCATTAAATGCTGGGAAATTTGCTGGCGGCTAGTATCGATAAAACAAAACTAATAAACCTTCAGAATCTCGCAAGAAAAGGCTATCCCCTTCTTTATTCCAAATTTGATAGTTTTTATTAAATGAGAATTTTGCAGTTTTGTTATTAGAATATATTTCAATAGTTTCGTTTGGTTTAAATAAATAAGATGGAAATTTGAAACGATTGTGACTTTCATCTTCTAAAATCCAATTCTTAAGTTGAATTGAAAAATTACACTCGTTTTTTAAAACTACTTTTTCTACTCCAGAAATTTTCAAATCAACAAGTTTTATACAAGTTATATTTGACTTTTTCCAAATTCCTAGCTGATTGGCCATAGCATAATATTCAGCATCTTTTAGTTCTTTAACATACTTTGATAGTTTATTTAATTCGAAAGTATGAGCTAGACCACTTCTAACTAAATCAACATTAATATTTTTATTATCAATAAAAACAAAAGCCAATAATCTTCCATAATTATCTCTCAAAATCAAATCATTCTCCAAATAAACATTCTTGCCTTCTACCATTTTTGACAAATACTCTTTTGCATCTAAACCAAAAGGTTCACTAATCTCTGGAGCGTTTATGCCTAATAGCCTAACTCTTTCTCCATTTGATAATTCAATTGTATCTCCATCAATAACTTTACTAACAAAATAATATTCTTTTTTTAACACAAAATACCCGTTTTTTGAAGCAAGATCAAAGAAATAGATAATAAGTGTAAGGAGTAGAGAAATAACAAACGCTTTCTTTGTTGACAACATTTTAAAATTTTGTTTTTTCAAACTAATTGTTTTCGCTTAGATTTTTAATACCTGGATAGAATGATTCTTCATCTTTTCTCCCAAACTTATCTAACATTTCACTTATCTTAATATCCCCATACTTCTTTGCACAATCTTCGCAAATTATCACAACCTCTTTCGTTTCTTCATCTCCAATCTTAAAAACTAATCCTTCCTTACCACAAATATCACATTTACCATAAAATGTTGCTGAGATTTTTGCTTTCACGCTTATGACTTGTTTTTTCAAAATAAAAAGCCGAAATTTCTTCAATTTTTGAGAAAAGGTGGGTAAAATTTTTATATATAAGGAATGTAAATTTATAATAGGGTTCCTTAATTGGAACCCAGGTAAAGAGGAAAATGGCGAAGAAGAAGAAATAAATTGAATAATGAGCTTCTATGAGCTTTTTCCTTTTTTCTTTTCTTTTTTATTCGATCTTAATTTCTTCCCAAAAAATTTTTCCCTCTTTTATAATATGTTTGATCTTCTTTTGTTTTTCTGTTAGCTCACTTTTACCAGATTTTATTTCTACAAATGTTATTTTTTGTGGATTGTCATTAGAGGCGCCATCAAAAACTACTAAATCTATTGGATCTCCTAACCATCTTACGTCATGTGGAGAATGATTGAAGCTTTTGAGTAGTGGGACAAGCTTCTCTAAAGCCTTACCAGAGAGTATTTTCGAGCTTCTTTCAATCGCATCTCTTCTTATTTCCTCTTCTTTTTCCTCAATATACTTCCTAACCCTTTCTTCAAACTTGAATCTCCACTCTAGATTTTTGTAGATTAAATAAATGACTAAAACAAGCAAAATCAAGCTTATTAACTCAAACATTAATTTTTTTATCTTTAAAGCTTAAAGATTAGAATTATAGATGGGGATGAAGATGGTAAAAAATATAGGAATAGAAGGCTTAGAAGCGCCAAAGAAAGAATGTAATGACAAGAATTGTCCATGGCATGGAAATATTAAGGTTAGAGGCAAGATTTTTGAAGGAAAGATTGTATCTATTAGACCCCAGAGAACAGCAATCATAGAAAGAGATTATTTCCATTATTTACCTAAATATGAAAGATATGAGAGAAGACATTCAAGACTTTATGCTCACTTGCCGCCTTGCATAGATGCTAATGTTGGTGATATAGCCATTATTGGGGAAACAAGAAAATTGAGTAAAACTAAAGCTTTTGTTGTTTTGCAGGTGAAGAAAAAATGAAGGGCTTGAAAGCGAGTGTAACAAAGGCTTTGAACGTTGGCAGTTATTTAGTTTGTGCAGATAATACTGGTGCTAAGGTTTTACAGATTATTTCGGTAAGAACTTATAAAGGTAAGAGAAGAAGAATTCCTAAAGCTGGAGTTGGAGATATGGTAAAAGTTGTTGTTAAGGAAGGAGATGTTAAAATAAGAAAGCAAATTTTTGATGCCGTTATTATAAGACAGAAGAAGGAATACAGAAGGGCTGATGGTATGAGAGTAGCTTTTGAAGATAATGCCGCAGTTCTTGTAAATGAGGAAGGAGAGCCAAAAGGAACTGAAATTAAAGGACCTGTCGCAAGAGAGGCTGTAGAAAGATTTTCAAGCATAGGAAAAATAGCTACTATGGTTGTGTAAATATTGGTGAGAAAAATGAAAAGACCAAAGTCAAAAAAGCCAAGAAAACAAAGAAAATTCTTGTATAAAGCTCCTTTGCATTTAAGGAGAAAGATGATTTCTGCTCATTTATCAAAAGAGCTTAGAGAGAAATACAAAAGAAGAAGCTTGCCTTTGAGAAAAGGAGACGAAGTTAAAGTAATGAGGGGGGAGTTTAAAGGAACAATTGGAAAAGTTGTTGAGATTGACACAAAAAAATATAAAGTTTATGTTGATACTGTTAAAAAGAAGAGAAGTGTTGGTACCGAATATTTGGTACCAATCTCACCAAGCAATTTAATGATAGTAAAGTTAAATTTGGATGATAAGTATAGATTGAAGATGTTGGAGCGTGGTAAAGGTGGCGCATCTTAAAAGACTTGTAGCACCAGAATTTTGGCCAATACCCAAGAAAAAGTATACTTGGACTTTTGCACCATCTCCTGGTCCTCATAAGAAAGAAGAATGTATACCTTTAGCAATAATTGTTAGAGATATTCTCGGCTTGGCACAAACTGGAAAAGAAGCGAAGAGAATAATTAGAGCTAGGGAAGTTCTGGTTGATGGTAAAGTTAGAACTGACTATAGATATCCTGTTGGCCTACTTGATGTAGTATCTATACCAAAAATTAACAAGCACTATAGAGTTGTTCCTTATAAGAATGGCCTTAGATTGATTGAAATAGATGAAAATGATGCAAAGAAAAAGATATTGAAAATTGTTGGAAAAAGAAGTATAAAGGGAAATAGATTCCAGTTAAACATGAATGATGGTAAGAATTTGATTGTCAATGAGAACAAATATAAAACTAATGCATCATTGCTCGTTGAGTTGCCATCTCTAAAAATTTTAGATTATATAGAAATGGAAGTTGGTAATCTTGTTTTGATAACTTCTGGACAAAATTCAGGAAAAGTTGCTAGAATTGTTGAAATAAAAGAAGGAAAGTTTAATGTTAAGCCAAAATTAACATGTGAAATAGAAGGCGAGAAAATAGAGGCATTAAAAGAGCATGCAATAGTTATTGGAAGAGAAGAACCTTTGATAAAGGTGAGCGAATGAACAAAATGAGAGAAATAAGAATTGAAAAGGTTACGGTAAATGTTGGCTGTGCTGGAGATTTGGATAAAATAGAGAGAGCAAAAAAGATGCTCGAATGGCTTACTGGTCAAAAGCCTGTAATAACTTACTCTAAAAAGAGATCTACATTTGGAATTGCAAAAGGCAAACCAGTTGGTGTTAAAGTTACTTTGAGAAGGAAAAAAGCTGAGGAATTTCTTAAAAAAGTTCTAGAAGCAAAGAAAAACACAATAAGTGCTTCTCAAATAGACAATGGAACTTTTAGTATTGGTGTTGCTGAGTATATAGAATTGCCTGGCGTAAAATATCAACACGATATTGGAAGCTTAGGATTTGATGTCTGTGTTACTCTTGAGAGACCAGGATATAGAGTTAAGAAAAGAAAAGTTAAAAAAAATAAAATAGGTAAAAAACATATTATTACTAGAGAAGATGTTATCGCTTGGTTAAAAGAGAGGGGAGTAAATGTTGTATGAAGATGAATTGCTAGAAATATCAGACAAGTTTAACGGAATCATATTGAAGAAAGCAGAAGTTTCTAAGAATTTTGAAATGACTTATACTAGAGTTCTGAATTCTTTAGAAAAAATAGAAAATGCAGACGATATTAAAGTTCTAGAAATTCTAGGAGAACTTGGTGGTTAGATGCCAAAAAAATTTGGAAAAGCTACCCATGCTTGTAGAAGATGCGGCTCAACTAGAGGAGTTATAAGAAAGTATGGGTTGTATTATTGTAGGAAATGTTTTAGAGAAGTTGCAGAAAGCATTGGTTTCAAAAAATACAGTTGAAGAAAATGATTGAGTTTCTGGCTATTTTTATAGCATTAGCCGGAACTTTGATAGCATCTTACTATGATTTGAAAACTACAGAAATACCTGATTATTTGCCAATAGTGATGATAGCAGCTGGCATATTGTTAAATCTCGTAAATTTTCTAATTACAAAAAATTCTGAATATCTGTTTTTCTCGATAATGAATGGGATTGTATTTTCTGCCATTGGCTTTTCTATGTACTTTGCTGGTCAATGGGGAGCCGGTGATGCATTTCTTTTGGCGGCAGTTGGATTTTTAATTCCAAAAAATTTCTTCTTGAACGAAGATTTACCATTTCTCTTTACATATCTTGTAAATCTTTTCTTTCTTGGAAGCATATACATGATAATCTATTCGATTGCATACGCCATTAGAGAAAAAACCGCACTAAAATACTTCAAAGAACAAATGAGTAAGTTTTATTGGGCGATTTTTGTCTTTTTTATTTTCTTTTTGATTGCTTCTTCAATTATATCCTACTTAATCTTCAATTCGATAAATCTTAAGTTAGTAATAATTTCCTCAGTTTCAAGCATAATTCTAATTATTCTTTGGGTTTTTTCAAAATCGGTAGAAAAATCTTTCATCAAAAGAATACCAGTTTCAAAACTTAAAGTTGGAGATGTGTTAGTAGAAAGTAAGAGATGGGATGGAATAACAGAAAAAAAGTTAAGAGAAATTAAAAGAAGTGGTAAAAAGTATGTTTACATAAAAACTGGAGTTTGTTTTGCTCCAGCATTTCCAATAGCACTAATTTACACATTTTTATTCGGAAATTCTGTGATTAATTTCATCAAACTTTTGTATTTAATTTGAGAAAAATAAAAATTAAAGATGAGAGTTTTAGACTTGAAAATAAGAAAAGTTTTTGCATCCAATTCAAAAGATACTATCGAGATTGAGGCGAAGACAAAAAAAGGAAAAGTTCATGCAAGCGTGCCATTTGGAACGAGTAAAAGTAAGTATGAAGTTAGGTATTTACCATTTAACCAGGTTGTGAGCAATTTTGTTTCGATAAAAAAGTATTTTTTAGATGAATTTGACTCTCTAAAAGATGTTGATGAGCTACTTCACACAATAGACAAAACTGAAGATTTTAGAGAAATTGGCGGGAATCTTGCATTAGCAATATCTTCAGTTTTTCTTAAAGCTTTTGCTCTAGAAGAAGGTGTTCCTATATTTTCATATTTAAACAAAAATCCTACAATGCCAAAGCCTGTTTGTAATGTTGCTGGTGGGTGGAAGGGACAGAGCGACATTCAAGAGTTTCTCCTTTTGCCATTGCATCAAGAGAGATTTACAGAATCGATGGAAGAAATAATGGAATCTTATTTGAAACTTGGTGATGAACTCAAGAAAATTGATCCAACTTTTAACTATTCTAAAAATCTTGAATCTGCTTGGGTTACTTCATTAACCACAGAAAAAATTTTAGACGCCATATCAAAAGTCAAAGGAGAAAATTTAATGATTGGTTTAGATGTTGCAGCAAGTAATCTTTGGAATGGAGAGAAGTATGTCTATAAAGACAAGCAACTATCAACAATGCAACAAATAGATTATATGATTGAATTGAGTAGAATGTATAAGATTTTTTATGTTGAGGATCCTTTTCATCAAGACGATTTTGTGAGTTTTTCGGTTTTCACTAAAAATTCAAATTGTTTGGTTGTTGGAGATGACATATATGCAACTAACATTAAAAGATTGAAAGCTGGATTAGACATAAAGGCGACAAATGCGGTTTTAGTAAAACCAAACCAAATAGGAACGATAACAGATGCTTTGGAGTTTGTTAAAGAAGCAAAGAAAAATAACATGAAAGTTGTTGTCTCTCATAGAAGTGCTGAAACTGATGATAATTTGCTTTCTCATCTAGCTGTTGGCTTTGGCGCTGATTATTTTAAGCTTGGGGTTTCTGGAGAAAGAATAGTAAAAATTAATGAAATGATTAGAATTGAAGAAATGATTGAAGAGCTAAAATAGGAAGTTTTTTGTTTTTTTCTCCCAGGCTTCTACCAAATCTTTAACTTTTTCGTAGAATTTTGATAGAGAAATTAGATCATCTCTGCAATGATTTATTATTTCTTCCTTCATAAAAATATTGCCAGATAGAAATTCTTCATAGAATTTTTGTATATCTCTTCCTGTGACTCTAATATTCTTTTCAATCCCAAGAAAAGTGCTAACATCATCTAATCTATTGCTAGACAGTCTCAAAACTTCTCTAGAGAATTTCAATAAATCGATAACTTTTAATTGGGTGAAAATCTTTGTTTTAATGCCATACCTCAAACATCTTGAAATCAAAAATGGTATGTCAAAACTTGCATTCCAAATGTAAATCTTTTCTTTTTTTATCTTCTCTAAATACTCTAAAACTTCTTCTAAAACTTTCTTTTCTTCCTTTGGAGAATCAACAAAAAAGAATTTTTCTTCTTTTTCTGATAAAAAGCCTGCAACTACTAAAGAGCCTATGTCCGCATGCAAACTATTTGTTTCTATATCAAGGAAAACTACCATAAATTATTGTAATTGTTTACAATAAAAACTATAGTTCATAGGCTTTCTTTATTAATGATTTATCAACACTTCTTCTAAATTCATTAACCTTTTTAGAGGCTTCTTTTTCTTCCTCAATTAGTTTTTTCTTCAAAACTTCATCTTTTAGTTGATATTGCTTCATTATTTTGTCTCTATAAATTTCTGGAAAGACATTGTAAGTACAAAATGGTATTACTCTACCATCTGGAGACCCATAATGAATGCTGCATCTCGTTACCCTATTTACATCGTAATTGTAGGGATCCATAAAGTGCATCATTCCAATGAAAAGCGTTTGGTAGTGGAATTTACCCAAAGATTCGTAATCACCCTTTGTTATAACTTCATCTAAAATTTCAGACAATCTTTCTCCACTTGGTAACTCATCTCTAATAATATACTTTTTCAGATATCTTGCCAATCCTTTTCTAGCGTCTTTTTCCAAAATTATATATGGAACCAATTTTGTAGCAAACTTTATTTTTCCAATATAAGAATCTAAGGAATTTATTTCACTTAGAAAACCATCAACATCTATGAAATTTGTTATTGGTATTAGCCTCTTATTATATTTGTCCACAAAAGCGTATGTTGCCAAACCACATTTTTCGTTATTATAAAATCTCACATGATTTTCATCTTTTGCTAGCAAATCCGCCAAGACTGCTACTGATGAAATTGGGAAGAAGTCTGTAATATTAAAACCAATCTTTTTCATTTCATCCACAATGTCGGATTGAACTACCCTAATTCTATTTCTTTCTTCTTGAGAAGATGCACTTCCAACAAATGAAATTGGTTGAAAGTTAACTCCTCTAACAATATCAATATTTTTAACAGCAAACAAGAGTATTTTGTTGACTTCATCTAAATTTGTTCTGAGAACAGTAGGAACTAGAACAACACTTGAAATCCCAGCTTCTCTATAAGCCTCTAAAGCGAATGGAATCTCCCACCAATTTTTTGGATTGGTTTTGGGAGATGTGCCATCAAAAGATGTATAAATTGTGTTTAGGCCTGACTCTCTCCATCCTCTAAGCTTTTCAACAGTCTCCTCTCTATTTCTATAATAATCTATACCTATTGAAACGGAATTTGTATTTAATTGGATATGTGGAACATCCAACTTCTTAAGCAATCTAATTATCTCATCTATATCTTTTCTTAAGGTCGGTTCTCCTCCAGTAATTTGTACTGGTGGAGAATAACCATTCATTCTTCTTGAAGATAGCACCATTTTTTCTATTTCATTTAAACTTGGCTCGTAAACAAAACCAGATTTTTCAGAGTAGAAGAAACAATACCAGCATCTCAAATCACATCTATTTGTGACAACAATATTCAAAAGTGCTGTATTGTTCTTATGATATGGACACAGGCCACAATTTAAGATTTCTCTATCGTTAATCGAAGATTTTGATTGAAGTCTTATTACCTCTCTTTTTGGCTCAAACTTTTTTATTCTGTTCCAATATTCTAAACTACCGATCCTTTCAACGGTGCCATTTTGTTTTACCAGAAATACACTATCATCTATTTTTTCATATAAAGCTTCAATCAATTTTATTTTTCCTTTCTCGAACCATTCTTTCTCGTCAATACTCAAAGTTTTCTCTAGCACCTCAAAATCTTTCGATACACTCATTAATTATTTTATTTGAAGTAATTAAATTTTCGCATTCAAGATTAAAGAAACACTTTCATCTATTTATGGTTTTGGTATATTTGATTTTTTGTCTTTATAGGTCGTTTAAAAAAAGAAAGGAAAAGGATTTAAAACTTCATTAATGTATCTACTAGCTTTCTTGTAACTTCTTGCGTTTCTTTGTCTGCTGGCTTAATTATCTCTTCTATTATTCTTTGAATTGCTTTTCTTTTCTCTTCTTCTCCTATTTCAACTATTGTCTTGAATGGTTCTTCTACTTTTCCAAGCTTTTCTTTAATTTCTTTCAAGTCCTTTGCAATCTCTGCCAAAGCTACCCAAATTTGAGCTATTCTGACATCGTCTGCTTGTGAATATGCACATCTGTACTTTGCTGCTCTATCTATGAGCTCCTTTAATTCTTCTCTTGTTCTGTCGTCCAATAGATTTTTCCAATCCTTCATGATTATTAAATGGATAGAAAAGCTTAAATACTTTTATTCCTGAAAAGTAAAGAAATTTATGAAAATTTATCTTGGACCGGGAGGCAATTGCATAACTGCAAAAGAAAGCTCTACTTTAGGCTCTTTTGAAAGACTTAAAGAATTGAATTTGAACGCCCAAGAAATAGAGTTTGTTAGGAGTATATATCTTTCTCCAAAAGCTGCAGAAGAAGTTGGCAGATTAGCAAAAAATTATGGGATTTTGTTGAGTGTTCATGCACCCTATTTCATCAATTTGCTCTCAGATAAAAAAGAAATAGTTGAAGCTTCTATAAAAAGAATTTTGGAAAGTTTAGATAGAGCTGAAAGAATGGAAGCAAAATTTGTTGTTGTTCATGCTGCTTATTATGGAAAGCTTAGTAAAGAAGAAGCTTTCAAAAAAATGAAAGAGATAACTTTGAAAATAATTGAGGAGATGGAAAAGATGGGTATAAAAAAGACAAAACTTGCCTATGAAACTATGGCCAAAGAAAGTCAATTCGCTGATTTAGACGAACTTTTGAGATTAGTGAATGAAGTTAAATCTAAACTTTTCACCATTTGTGTTGATTTTGCTCACTTGTATTGTATAGGAAATGGGAAAATCGATTATTCTGCTATTTTGGATAAGCTAAAAGGTTTCAAACATATACATTCTCATTTCTCAAATGTAAAGTACAATCTAAATACTAAAAAGTTTGTAGACGTTCATGTTCCAATAGATTCTCATCCACCTTTTGAGCCATTGGCAAAGGAAATATTAAAAAGAAACTTTGATATAACTATAATCTCAGAATCTCCTAAATTAGAGCTTGATAGCTTGAAAATGAAGGAGACTTTCGAAAAGCTTGGTTATAAATTTTAAACAAATAATCAGAGACCTTGTAAGCCTCTTCTTCTAATTCTTTTCTACTCTTAGTATAAAGTTTGCCTAGATAATCTTGAGCGGCATGAATGTATTCATGCAAAATCGTTTTAATTCTTTGCGGATAAGAAAGATTTTTGTCTATGTAAATCTCCTTTTTTATTGGATCATACAAACCTAAAATCTTTCCAATTGGTTTGTAAATTATTTGTAAGTAATCTCCTACTCTTCTAACAATACAAGCATATATTGTTGGTAGGTAAGAGGTTTTAACTTTAACATTATCTAAAGCTGTTTTCGGTATTTTATAGAAATCAGATACAATATTCTTAGCTTTTTCCAAATCCTCATTTATTATTTCACTATCATATAACTTTGATAGAAGTTTTTCGAACAAATTTCTCCCCTATATTATTCCCATTTCCCTCCACTTCTTTTCTATTTCTTCTTTCTTCTTCCCGCAATTTGAACAAGCTTCACTAAGAACAACAACCTCTTGATTAACTTTATGATAGCTTGTTTTCCTTCCTCCCCTTACTGCGCTTCTCTTAGCAACATAAGTAGCGGGTCTTATCAAAACTTCTATAGTTTCTGCTCCACAAAATGGACATTCCCAAACCTCTTTTTGTAAGAACGGCATAAGAATTATCTTGAATGTAAGTTTAAAAAACTATTTTTTCTCTTTCTTCTCTTCTTCTTTCTTCTCTTTCTTTGGAACGAGCTCTTCTAGCGGCTTTTCTCCTTTTTTAACAACCTTGCAATTTATTTGGACGATATCTGGAGATATTGTGTTTCCTCTAATAGTCTTTTTCTTCCTCTGACCCTTTCTTAATGGATGAAAACCAGGAGGTTCAGAAAGCAAAACTTTTTTCTTTACAGTACCCTCTATATTTGGATGCATCGGAAAACCATCTTTATCTGTTCCGCCCGTTATTTTTACAACATAACCTGTTAATCCTATAGGGGATAAATCTACTTCTTCCCCAATTTTCTTACCAATAAGAAAAGAAGCCTTATTTTGATCTACTTCTAGTTGGTAAGCTTTTCTTGTTTCTGGGTCGCTTATTACCAATTTAAACGCTGGCATAAAATTTTCTTTAAATTTTTGCTTTAAATCCTTTAGAACAAGCAACTATTAAAAGAAGGAGCTTAAATTTTCTATTATGGAAAATCAGTCTAAACTAACCCCTTGGGAAGTTGAAGGAAAAGTTGATTATGAAAGGATAGTAAAAGAGTTTGGATTGAAAGAAATAGATGATGAGATATTAGAAAAAATAAAGATTTTTACAGGAGATTTACATATTTTGCTTAAAAGAAAATATTTCTTTGCTCATAGAGATTTAGATGTTGTTTTGAGTGAAGTAAAAACAAATGGATTTTTCCTTTATACTGGGAGGGGACCTAGTGGACCAATGCACATTGGTCATTTAATTCCTTTCATGTTCACAAAATGGATTCAAGATAAGTTCAAAGTTAATGTTTACATAGAATTAACTGATGATGAAAAGTTCCTTGAACCAAAAAGGAAATTGAGTTTAGAAGAAACAAGAAAATGGACTTATGAAAACATTTTAGATATAATTGCTGTAGGTTTTGATGAAAACAGAACATTTATTTTTCAAGACACTGAATACATAAGGAACATTTATCCACTTGCAATAAAAATTGCCAAAAAAATAAACTTTTCAACAGTTAAAGCAGTTTTTGGTTTTACAAATGAAACAAACATTGGATTGATATTTTTCCCAGCTTTAGAAATAGTCCCAACATTCTTTGAAGATAAGATTTGTTTAATACCAGCAGCTGTTGATCAAGATCCTTTCTGGAGGTTGCAAAGAGATGTGGCAGATGCTCTTGGAAGAAGAAAATCAGCTCAAATACATTCCAAATTCTTACCACCATTAACAGGAATAGAAGGAAAGATGTCAGCAAGCAAACCTGAAACTTCTATTTATTTAACTGATGATGAGAAAACTGTAAGAGAAAAAATTTACAAGCACGCGTTTTCTGGAGGACAACCAACTATTGAATTACACAGAAAGCTTGGTGGAAATCCAGATATAGATGTTAGCTTTCAATGGCTAAAGACCCTTTTTGAGGAAGATGATAAAAAGCTTAAGAAAATAGAGGAAGATTATAGAAGTGGTAAATTGCTAACTGGAGAGCTTAAGGAAATTTTAATTGAGAAACTCGTTAAGTTTTTGCAAGAACATCAAAGGAGAAGAGAAGAAGCTAAAGAGAAAGTTAAGGATTTCAAGTACGATGGAAAATTAGCAAAAGAAATGTGGGAAAAGGTTTTTGAATGAAGGCGATTTTATGAAGGAAAGACTAATATTGGTTAAACCTGTAAAAAACCCAAAAATTTCGGTAATAATACCAACATTAAATGAGGAAAAATATATAGAGAAAACTCTATTAGCTCTAAAAGCACAAACGATAAAATTGCCTTATGAAATAATAGTAAGCGATGGAAAAAGTAAAGATAGAACTGTCGAAATTGCAAAAAAATATGCTAACAAGATTGTCATCTGCAATAAAAAAGGAATATCTATTGGCAGAAATCTTGGAGCTAAATATGCTGAAGGAGAAATACTAATATTTATTGATGCTGATACAATTGTACTTCCAAACACATTAGAAGAAGTTTATAAAGAAGTTAGAAAGAAAAACGTTGCATTGGTATCATGTCCTATAGCTCCCTCTTCTTATTCTCCATCCTTTTACTTTATCTATTGGTTCTATAATCAATTCTCGAAGAACTCAATAAAAGTTGGGAGGCCACAAATAGCTGGAATGTTTATGGCAACAAAAAAGAAGATATTTAGTTTAGTTGGGGGTTTTGATGAAAATTTGAAAATACTAGAAGATTATGATTTTTCAGAAAGAGTATCAAAGTTTGGTGAGGTAAAAATAGTAGAATCAACATTTGTTTTGACTTCTCCAAGAAGAATTGAAAAGTGGGGGAAAGCTAAAGGCGCTGCTAAATATCTTGGAATTTATCTAGCATACTTATTGACAGGAAAAGACATAGGTTGGAAAATTTATAAACCAGTTAGATAAAAGCAAACTTTTATTTTTTGGTAAGAATTCTAGTTTATGCAATACGTTTTGACTGAAGAAGGAGAGAAATATTTGAAAAATGGTTTGCCGGAAAAAAATCTAGTTCTTTACTTGGAAAAATCTGGAAAAGCACCAATAAGCGATCTTGAAAAAGAAATAGAAAATTTTGATATTGCTCTGCTATGGGCAAAAAAGAAAGGGTGGGTTGAATTAAAGTTTAATGAGCTCGTTCTCATCAAAAAGCCTGAGTCTTTTCCTGAAGAGGAAGCTCTGAGAAAAATTAAGGAGAATAGAGTAAATGAAGTTGATAGCGAAATGCTAAAAATTTTAATTCAAAGAAAGCTGGTAGAAAAAGTTTCATATGCTCACTTAGAAGAACTAAAAGGAAAAGAAGTAACAGTTTTGACAAGCGATTTAATAAAGAGTGGCTATTGGAGAGAAGTGAAGATAAAGAAATATAGCTCTGATATTCCTCCTAGTGAAACATTTCCAGGAAAGATTCATCCTTACATAAAAATCATAAAAGAGGTTAAGGAATTTTTGATTGGTTTAGGATTTAAAGAAGTCAGAGGTCCTTTGGTTGAAATAAACTTTTGGAATTGCGACGCTCTTTTTATGCCAAGCGACCATCCTGCAAGAGAAATCCATGATATATTCTTTGTTGAAGGGGAAGGAAAAGTTAAAGAAAAAGAAATTTGGGAAAATGTTAAAAAAATGCACGAGAAAAAATGGGGTTATTGGGATGAAAACTTGGCAAAGAAATTGATATTGAGAAGTCAATGCACAGCTGTATCAGCTAGAAGCTTAGCAAAAATTAGAAAATTTCCAGTAAAAATTTTCACAATAGATAGAGTTTTTAGACCAGATGTAATAGATGCAAAACATTTTATCGAATTTGAACAATGTGAAGGAATTGTTGCTGATGAGAACTTGAATTTCAAACATCTTTTAGGATATTTGAAAGAGATAGCAAAAGTTTTTGGTGGAGAGGATGTAAAATTCAAACCATCTTACTTTCCTTTTACAGAGCCTAGCGTTGAAATGTACGTGAAAATTGGTAATTTAGGTTGGGTAGAAGCTGGTGGTGCAGGAATTTTTAGAGAAGAAGTTACCAAACCTTTTGGAATAAATGTTCCTGTTCTTGCTTGGGGTTTAGGAATTGGAAGATTAGCGATGCTTAAACTTGGAATAGAGGATATAAGATATCTTTATTCAGATGATTTGAAGTGGTTGAGGGAGGTATAAATGCCCACAATAACATTTGATAAAAAAAGGTTGCTTGAACTGATTGGAAAGAATTTGAAAGATAGAGAATTGGAAGAGTTGATAAATAGTTTGAAATCTAACGTTGAAGAGATAAGTGAAAATGAGATAAAGGTTGAGCTAACTGCTGATAGAAGCGATATGTTTGTGTTAGAAGGTCTTGCAAGAGCTTTAAGAGATTTTATTGGTTTAGATTCTCCTGAGATAAAAATTTCTGATTCTAAGGTAGTTGTAAAGCAAGAGGAAGTTCCTGTAAGACCTTACATAGCTTGTGCTATTGTTAGAAATGTGAAGCTTAATGATGAGGCAATAAAGAGTTTGATGAACGCTCAAGAAATATTACACGAAACAATTGGAAGAAAGAGGAAAAAAGTTGCTATTGGTTTGCACGATTTTGACAAGATAGAAGGAGAGATCTGGTATAGGGGTGTTTCTAGAAATGAAAAATTTGTTCCTCTTGGAGAAAGAGAAGAAATGAGTTTAATTGATGTATTGGCGAAAACTGAAAAAGGAAGAAAATATGCTGAATTAATAATCAATGCAAACAAGTGGCCAGCTTTTGTTGATAATAAAGGAATATTTAGTTTTCCTCCTATCTTGAACTCTGACAGGACAAAAATAACAGAAAACACAAAAAACATTTTTGTCGACGTTACAGGAATAGATAGAAATGCTGTTAAGCAAGTGATGAACATTCTTGTATTAATGTTTAGTGAAATGGGTTTCAAGATAGAAGGTGTAAAGATAAGAGGAAAAAGAGAATTGTTTACCCCAGAATGGATTGAGACCCCGATTGAAATTGAAAAGAAAAAAATAGAAAAGCTTCTGGGAGAAAAGTTTAAAGATGATGAGTTGAAAAAGTTGTTAAAGAAAATGGGATACAAGAGCGTTTTTGAAAAAGATAAAGTTATAGTAATAATTCCTCCTTATAGATTTGATGTCTTCTCAGAAACTGATGTTATTGAGGACATAGCAATAGCATACGGATACAACAATTTTGCCCCAGAATTGCCAAATGTTTTTACAAAGGGCGAACTTACAGAAATAGAAAGAATTTCTGATGAAATTAGAGAATTATTGATTGGATTTGGATTTCAAGAAATTGTTAGGCCAATATTAACTAATGAAGAACTTCAATTCAAAAAGATGTTGATAGAAGGAGAAGCAATCAATATAAAAAATCCTGTTTCCGAACTTTACACTCAAATGAGAGTTTGGTTGCTGCCAAGTTTAATGGATTTCTTATCAAAAAACACAAAAGAACCATATCCACAAAAAATTTTTGAGATTGGTGATGTTGTCTTGCCTGATAAAAAGTCTGAAAACGGAGCAAAAGAAATTAGAAAAGTTTCTGCGGCGATAGCAGCTAATGGTTCATTCTTTGCAGAAGTGAAGAGAATTGTCTTAGAAATTGCAAAAAGAATGAAAATAAATGTTGAGTTTAAAGATGATAAACATCCAAGCTTTATCGAAGGTAGATTTGTTAGAATTTATAGCGCTGGAGAAGAAATAGGGTTCTTTGGGGAAATAAATCCACAAGTACTCGAGAATTTCAAAGTTTACATTCCTGTTGCTGCTTTAGAAATGAAAGTCTCAGAATCTAACCCATGAAAATATTCTGTCTAAAATGCTTTGCTGTATTCTATAGTTACTTCCTATTAGCTTGAATGCTAAGTTTTGTATTTCTATTGCTGCTTTTGAATTTGGATATGCGTAAATCAATGGTTTTCGCTCGTTTATAGATTTTTGAACCAATTTATCTTCTGGTATTTGAGCTATTACTGGGTAACTTAAAACGCTCTCAACATCAACTTTTTTCAACTCGTTTCTTAATCTACCAACTCTATTCAAAACAACTCCAGTAATTTTTTTACCTAATTTTTCAGCAACCTTAATTGCTCTTAAAGCGTCTGCAACTGAAGGCAAATCTGGGTTAGTAACAACTAAAATCTCATCACTAACGCTTAATGATGCCAAGGCTTCTTTCCCTAAGCCAGCAGCCGAGTCTACGAAAACAAAATCCGAAGTCAAATTCGCAATAACTTTTGAAAGATTTGAAGGATCTACGTTTACTATATCTTCTACACTCAAACTTCCTGGAATTACTTTAACTCCCCCTGGATAAATGTATATTCCGTCTTTAAGCAAGTTTGTGTTTTTCAGGATATCATGCAATGTTATGTCAGCTAGATGCACTCCAAAATGAATTCCTAGATTTGGTGTAGTCAAGTTGGCATCTAGGGCAACAACATCATATCCAAGTTTTGCTAAGGCTGCAGAAAGATTTGCCGTTATTGTTGTTTTTCCTACTCCTCCTTTACCGGACAAGATACTTATTACTCTCATTCTCAAATTTGGAGTTTAAAGCTATTAAACTTTTCAACAAACTATTAATTGGAGCTCTTTATAGCTCCAAGGTGTAAAATGGTAGATTTTGTCCAAGTTTGGAATTGGTATTCTAGAGAGAAAGTTAGGAAAGCTATACTCGAATTTGCAAAGAATAGAGAAGTGGTTTCCGTTTTTTCTGATGGGAGCTATGGAAGAAGACCAGATTCCCTAAATTATGATGGGGATGTTTTACAAGCTATAGCAGAGGGTACTGTAGCTTTCCATTCTTCTGTTGAAAGATGGGAAAATCCTATGAGATTGGACGTTGGAATGAAAAGAGAAGATTTAGATAATTTGAGAATCGGTTGGGATTTGTTGATTGACTTAGATGTGAAAGATTTTGAAATAGCTAAAATAGCAACAAAAAAGTTCATAGAGGCTTTGAAAGATCATAGTGTGAAGAATATTGGAGTCAAGTACACTGGCAATAAGTCGTTCCACATTATTGTACCATTTGAGTCTTTCCCCTCAAAAGTGAATGGAGTACCAACAAAAAATTTGTATCCAGAACTTTCCCAAAAAATTATTGAGTATTTGAAATGGTATATTAAGGATGAGTTAAAAGAGGCTTTACTAGCTATCGACAATCCAAACAACATTTCACAAAGAGTTGGCAAGCCGTTGAAAGAAATACTTGTAAATGATGAACTAGATCCTTTTAAAGTTATAACAGTTGATATTTTTGGCTCTAGACATCTTTTTAGAATGCCATATAGCTTGAATGAGAACACAATGCTCGTTAGTTTGCCTCTAAAAATTGAAGAAATAGATTCTTTTCAAAAAGAGCAAGCTGAAATTAAAAAGGCGAAAATTGGAGAAAGTTTTTTGAAAATTTATACGAAAGAAGATGCAACAGCTCTTGTAGTTGAAGCTTTGGATTGGTATGATAAGAATTATAAAGAGGAAGAAAAGCCAATAGCAGCAAGTATACCAAAAAAACCAATAAGCAAAAACAGTAAAATACCAGAAGAATTCTTTCCACCTTGTATAAAGAAAATTTTAGAAGGGTTGAGCGATGGAAGAAAAAGGGCAATATTTGTTTTAGTAACATTCTTAAGAAACATGAACTGGAGCTTGGAAGAAATAGAAAAGAAAATATATGAATGGAATGAAAAGAATAAGCCGCCTCTAAGAGCAAATTATTTGAGAACTCAATTAAGATGGCATTTCAGACAAGATAGGAATTTATTGCCGCCAAATTGCGATAATAAGAGCTTCTATGAGGATATGGGCTTAAAAGATTCTTGTGAAGAGTGTTTAAAGCTTGGAATAAAGAATCCTGTAAACTATCCTTTCGCAATATTGAAAAGAAAAAAGAAGAAAACAAAATAAAATATGGAAGTCATAAGTTTTGAGTATTTAAGGAAGATTTTGAATGAAGAAAAGAAAAGCCAAAACCTTACTAAGATTCCAGACGACTTTTATGAAACTGTTAGAATGTACGTAGAGGGAAAGAAAAAATTGGCTAAAGAAAAGAAGGATGAAATAGAATTGAGGAATATTGAAAGGATTGTTGAAAATATATTCAATCTAAGGGAAAGAAAGATTATAAATTTTGCTATAATGGCTGCTAGAGCAGGAGTTCAACCTTCTAATTTAACAAGCGAAGAAAGGCAATTTTTCCAAAAGGTTTTTGAGACATTAAAAGAGAGAAGGGTTATTCTCGATAAAATAAAGTCGGCTCTGGAAGGGGAAGTAAAGAAAGAGGTAGAAATTTTAGTTGTTTTTAAGCAAGATTTTCCCGCTTTTGTAGGTATAGATGGTCAAACTTATGGACCTTTTAAGAAGGGCGATATAGCTAAATTGCCTGAAGAAAACAGGAAAATATTGGCTTCTAAGGGCGTAATTGAAGAATTTGCCGTCGATTCCTCTTCCACTTAAATCCTCTACCTTTTCCTCATCTTTTATCGTTAGGGGTAGAGTCATACTGGCATTGAAGAGGCTTTCAGGAGAGGGCAGTCCCCACATCTTCAGTAAATTTAAACAAGCATTTATGTCACGATCTAATCCACAATTTGGACAAAACTTAGAGGAATTAATTAACCCTCCGCATCTAAAGCAAATTTTAGAAGTATTTTTTGGATTAACAAAATAAACAGGTGAACCATTAAATAATGACTTGTATTGAATGTAGAATTGAATTTTTCTAAAAGGAAAAGAATTTAATCTTAATTTCATGAAGCTGTTGTTGATACTGATTTTCTGAATTTTGTGATTGTATCTATTTAGCTTCTTAACTTTTCTGTTAATAGTTCTTATTAACCATTTCAAATCCTCCATTATTATTCCATAGCCCTTAAAATTTTCTGCAACGAATTTACTAACTTTATGCAAAATATACTTAGTTCTATTTTGCTCTCTTTCTTTGTATTTCTTAAGCAATTTTGCTCTCTTTCTTTTATTCCTAATTTTCTGTATCTTTCTTCTTTTTTCAGCATACCCTACTTTCAACTCTCTTATTCCAGTTTCTATTTTACCAAACTTTCCATCGCTTGAAACAAAAGCTATGTTATTCTCATTAACATCAATAGCAACAAATTTTTCTGGTTTAGTTAAATTAACTTCATAAATCAAAGGAATGTAAACACTTTTTTCATTAACTAAAACCTCTCCAATTTTATTTGCGCCTTTAATTTGTTGTTTATGGTAATCAGAAAGCTTTAAATTGAGAGAAATTTTCTCTCTTGGTTTGTAATTAATTATTAGTTGGTTCTTTTCTAAATCTATCTTGAAAATGTCTTTATGTAATCTAATTAATTTTTTCTTAGCTGATGGCTTTCCCTTTCCTTTATTAGCTTTCCAGCTTTTTATAATAGACTGAGTAACTCTATAAGTCTGTGGATATATTTGAGTATTGTATTCGTATCTTTTCTTTAACTCTTCGTAGCAATTTTCATGTAATTTCTTTAAGCTATGACCATATTTCATTCCTTTCTCAATGCAAAAATTGACCATATTCTTAAAGTCTTCCAGAAGCCTTTCCGTCTCTTCATTTTCTTCGTACTCAACAATCAAGCTCTTCATTACTTTAATTTTGCCTTCTTTACCATCATTTTTTAATTCAAATTTTTTCATATTCTTCATTAATGTCACCTTAATTTCTACTCATTAATTAATTATTGTAAAGGGTATATATAAATCCTTTCGGGGAGAGTACTTGGGACTGTATGCAATTTATCTTTAGTCAAGGTTTCAAGAATTTAAAGTTGAAAAATAGAGATATAGTAATGAAATTTCCAAAGACGATAAGAACATATTGCCCTTATTGTAAGAAGCATACGGAACATAAGGTAGAATTAGCTAAAAAGAAACCTAGAAGAACTTTGGCTATTGGTCAGAGGAGATTCTTAAGGAAAATGAAAGGATATGGAAGCTTTCCTAAAGAAAACCCGAAGAATAGGGAAAAGTCCACAAAAAAAGTGAATATAAAATTAACTTGCATGGAATGTAAAAAGCCGCATTTCATTGAAGGGTGGAGAACTAAGAAATTCGAACTTGTAGAAAAGGCAAAATAGATTTAAAATTAAAAGAGGTGGAGAAATATTATGAGAAAAATAATTGACATGCCAAGGAGCAAATTCCTGAAGGTCATGTGCAAAAAATGTAAGCATCAGCAAATAGTTTTTGATAAACCTTCTACTGAAGTCAAGTGTTTGAATTGCGGAGCTACCCTTCTCATTCCAACTGGCGGTAAAGGAGAGCTTGTAGAGGCAAAAGTTATTAAAGAACTTAGCTAAATTTTTATATGTTTGAAGAAGACATTTTTAATGAATTGTTGAAAATGAGAAGAAGGATTGAAAGATTAATGAGATCTTTTGGTTCTCTAGCAAGTTTTGAAGAAATAGAAAGCTTTCCAGTAGACATTAGCGAAACAGAAAAAGAAATAATTGTTAGAGCAGATTTACCAGGTTTTTCTAAAGATGAAGTCTCTGTAAATGCAACAGAAAACAATCTAACGATAGAAGCAAAGCATAAAGAGGAAAAGAAAGAAAAGGGAGAAAAGTATTATACTGTTGAAAGAAAATTTGGATCTTTCAGAAGAGTTATTTCATTGCCGGTTGAAGTTGAGCCAGAAAAAGCAAGGGCAAAAATGAAAGATGGAGTCTTAGAAGTAATCTTACCGAAGAAGGAAAAGAAGAAAGGTAAAGAAATAAAAGTTGAGTAAGCTAGAACTTTGCTTTGAATAATACATAACCAAAGAGTAAATAAAGTATTCCTAGGAATAATGTTAGTAAGTTTAGCCTTGTTGCTATTGAAGAGACATCATAAGGTTGCCATGTTACTGCTGTTGCTAGAAGGATTAGGACTCCTATAACTACTATTGCCATCGATGTGAATTTCAAGAAATTTGGTTGTTCTTTCTCTTTTTTTACAACTTTTCTCGGCATATATAGTATTATTTTTGGTTTTTAAATTTAGGATAAAATTTTGTTTCTGAAAGCTTTTAAAAGTTGCAAAAAAATAGAAAAATATGGCGATGCCACGCCAATCCGTTTCACTAGCTTAAATCTTCTTAGATCTTTTCTATCTCTATCTCTATCTATCAAAATTACTTTTGAAGAAGGAGGTGTTGTTTAAATGCTAGACATTAATCTCATAAGGCAAAATCCAGAGATAGTAAGAAAAGATCTAGAAAAAAGGAACGACTTAGAAAAAATCAAGCTATTAGAAGAGGTTATAGAGCTTGATAAGCTTTGGAGGAAAGAGATAGCAGAGTTGAATGAGTTAAGGAGAGAAAGAAACGAGTTGAGTGAAAAAATCGCAAAGTTGAAGAAGGAAGGCAAAGATGTTACAGAGTTGTTAGAAAGAGCAAAGGAGCTGCCAGAAAAGATAAAGGAGCTTGAACAAAAAGTGGAAACAAAAGAAAAAAGAATAAAAGAAATTCTGATGACTTTGCCAAACATTTTGCATGAAAGTGTGCCAATTGGAAAAGATGAAAATGATAATGTTGTAATAAAAACTTGGGGTGAAATCCCGAAATTCAACTTTAAACCAAAGGACCATCAAGATTTAGGACTGCCTTTAGATTTGATGGACATAGAAAGAGCAGCTAAAGTTGCGGGAGCTAGATTCTATTATTTGAAAAACGCTTTAGTAGAATTGAACTGGGCTTTGATAAAGTATGGATTGGATTTCATTAAAAAAAGAGGGTTTAAACTATTCCAGCCGCCATACATGATTAGAAGAGAAGCTTTAGAGGGAGCAATAGCTTTCCAAGATTTTCAAGATATGATTTACAAGATTGAAGGGGAAGATTTGTATTTGATTGGAACAGCGGAGCATGCTTTGCTGGCTTATCACATGAATGAAATTCTTGATGGCAAAGATTTGCCATTGCTATATGCTGGAATTTCACCTTGCTTTAGAAAAGAAGCAGGTACTCATGGTAAAGATACAAAAGGAATTTTCAGAGTACATCAATTTGAAAAAGTAGAACAGTTTATTTTCTGTAAACCAGAAGAAAGTTGGCATTGGCATGAAGTTTTGTTAAAGAATGCAGAAGAATTCTTCCAAAGCTTAGGAATTCCATATAGAGTTGTAAATATTTGCAGTGGAGATATAGGGCCAATCGCTGCTAAGAAATATGATATAGAAGCTTGGTTGCCTGGACAAGGAAAATACAGAGAAGTTGTTTCTTGTAGCAATTGTACAGATTATCAAGCGAGAAGAGCTAATATAAGATTCAGAGAAGGAAATGAGATAAAATATGTTCATACATTGAATTCAACATTAGTTGCAACAGAAAGAGCAATTATTGCAATAATGGAAAATTATCAGCAGGAAGATGGAAGCATAATAATACCAAAAGTTTTGAGACCTTACTTGAATGGAGCAGAAAGAATAACAAAAAATGGCTTAGAGTAAATTTTTTCTTTTTTATTTTTTCTTTAGAAATCTACTTCGAAGATTTTTACTTCTGGGTTGCTGTAAACGAGTTTAAAGTATTTTAAGCCTTCGCCATTGAAAAAGTAAAGTCTTGTAAACATAGAATTAGCTGTTTGTGGATCCATGTAGATTGCTGTACTACCATCGCTAAAAACTAGACCATCTATTTTGTTTGTGGCGTTTGAATAGTCAAATGTAAGTTGATTTCCTTGATACACAAAAACTAATTTTCTAACAACCATGTTGAAAATTCCTTGAGATGGTATGTTCAAAATCGGAATTATTTTATCGTCTTTGAAAGCTAGAGTTAAAATACCATTTCCATAAACAAGGTTGCCTTGATTATCTCTTCCTGTTAGGGGCAAAACAACATATTGTCTTCCTGTACCAGTACCAAAGTAAGTTAGCCAATAATACTTTCCAATCAAATCGTTGCTAGCAATGAAGTAAATCTTTGTAATGTTTGTTTTACATGGATCTTCTTTCAAAATGTTGTCATAAATCATGTCATCATACTTTTTCTTGATTTCATCGCATTGTTCTTTTGTTAAGTAAGTATATTTTTTCAAAATATTGTAAGCTTCTTCTTCGTTGCTAGTAGAGAAAATTCTTCCCATGTCTTGAATTCTTATGTTGTGATCGTAAGGAATACAAACCCCTGGGCCACAATGGGCACCATCTGCATGAACTTTTAATCCAGTGTAACCAGCGATTATATGACCTGGATCCCACCAAGTTGCAACCAAAGTTGTTGTATTGCCATGTTGTTTTAACCAATCTAAAGCATTTCTCCAATTTTCATCAATTCCATAACCTCTTGAGTATTGCTCTCCGAAAACATAAGCTTTTGAAAACAAATCGAGAGAATAGAACAAAATTATACCAAAGAAAATAGCAATCAAGAACTGGTTTTTATAAGATTTCAAATAGTTATAAAAGTTTCCAATGACGTAACCAGCTGACAAAGAAGTCGCAACTGAGAAAATCAAAGCAAATCTAACTCCATGTAAAATCATGTAGAATGTTACTAAAGCAAACAAGAATAGGAAAATTTCTTCAAAAGCTATTTTTTCTTTTCTCCAAATCTTGAAAAGTATTAGTACTGGAAGGCCAAAAAGAGTTAATACTGTTGGTAAGAAACCTACGCTACCAGCAACTCTTTGGAAACCCTCTAAAGAGAAAATGTTTATACTTTGAAGCTCCGCAACTGAAATATTTACCAACAAAGTGGGGGCAAAACCGGCAAAACCCAAAGCAGCTAAGATAGAATTTAATATGTTTTCTTTAAGCCAAATTTGTGTTATAACATTTATTGTGATTATAATAATCAAAAATGGAATAACTAAAGACTTTGCTTCTTCTATTAATGGTTTAAAATTCACTTTCAAAGACCTATTGTGAATGATATCTTCAAAAATTCTGAATATTAGAACCGCTGGAATGAAAAATAGAAACGCGATTAATGGATACCAACCTCCTCCAGACCAAGTGTAGATAAAAAGTAAGTTAACGATAATTGCAGTTAAATACCCAATCCAATCTTTTCTTTTCATTGCAAACATCAAAGAGAAAATCGCTAGAAAAGAATAGAAAACGACAAAAGCTTTGCTATCCATATAGCCAGCAACTGAATAACCGATGAAAGATGGAGCTAATACTGCAAAGAAAGCAGAAAATAATCCGGCAATTTTACTTTTTGTCAAGTAGCGAGTTGCAATATATGCTGGAATTGCCGACAAACCAGAAATTATTGCTGGTGCTATTATGAAGAATTGCATGAATGTCATTTTAACGAAATTACTGATTATTTTGTAGAAAATTGCTAAAGTATACTCTACTCCTAAATGAACTTCATATGGTCTTCCTGGAGGATAAAAACTTAAAATATCCCATTTTGGCATGTTAAACCAATATTTAAGAACTGTAACAGAATGTCTATAATACCACCATGGATCATAGTCAGCAACAATATCAGGAACGTAAATACTTCTTATATAAAAACCTATGTAAACAATTAGCAAGAGAATTGCCAAATCCCAGTACTCATTTACAAATCTCTTAACATCAAATTTCATTAACCATTTTTGCATTTTTAATTTAAAACTTGCAATAAGAAATAATGGAACAAAAAAGCGAAAAAGAAATTGAGATTACAATAAAATCTCCTTTGCTACTTTTGTTGATACTCATATCTTTGGTTTATTTTTATTTTGAGCTAAAAGTTGTTTTGCCAACAAACATTTCTTTTGGAGATGAAGGTTTTCACACGAGCATGGCAAGATATATTGCTAGAAATTTAGAATATCCAAAATACATACCTTTCGAAGGTAGTGCTTTGATAAGAGATGGATTTTATAGACCTCCTCTCTGGAATTTCTTGCTAGCAAGCTTTTTCTTTGTTTTTGGAATAAATGAAATTGTTGCCAAAACCCTAACTCTAATCATAACTTTCTTCTTAGGTTTGCTAACTTTTGCTTTAGTTAAAAGAATTAGCGATGAAATTACAGCTTTCTTTGCTTCTTTGCTTTTAATAAGCTTTCAAAGCGTTTTGACTTACACTGTTTTATTTTACTATGCTGATTTGCTTCTCTTTTTTGTAACGGCTTCTTTCCTAAGTTTTTTAGTTTTTATTAAAGAAGGAAATAAAAAATTCTTTCTTATGTCTGCTCTTTTTGCTTCCTTAGCTTTGTTAACAAACCAGTTTGCTTTAACTTTGTATGCTATTTTTTCACTTTATTTTCTGTATGAACTTTTCTCAGAAAAGAAATACTTGTCAACAATAAAACTTTATTTACCATTCTTCCTTTTGTTAGTTTTAATTCCATCTGGCTATCTAGTTAGAAATATTCTTACTTATAAGACTCCACTTTGTTTTTCAATACCATATATTGGTAAGCTTTTTGACAACTCGCAATGTAAGTTAGATAAATTCGAAGAAAAATACAATTTTGTTGGGCAAGCTATTCCGATAGGAACAGAAGCCTCTGCATTTTCAATTGGCTTGATGAATTATCTTGAATTTGCTTATGCAAATACTTTTTTCACGATTTTGCCCTTCATTACTGGCTTGCTTTTATTCTACTTCAGAAGAGATAAAACTTCTATTTTGGTTTTTATAACATTCTTCATTTTTGCTATTTTACTGGCTGAGATTGGAAGAGGAAGAGCGGAAGATGCTGCAAGATATACTTTAGGCTTTGCTTCTTTTGTAGCTTTTGTTGCTGCTTACTTCTACAAAGAACTTTTTGAATTTGTAGAGAAGCACTTCAAATATTTAGGTTATTTAATCTTGTTAGCAGTTGTTGTATTTTCATTTTCAGTTGCTAAAGCTAGGTTAGATACTCTATACAAAGTAAAAGTTTGGGATCCAAGCTTTTTTGAAGCTTGTAAATGGGTAAAAGAAAATACTTTACCAAATGCAACAATTTCAACGATTTGGGGACACAATGGAGCTTGGTGCAGTGATAGAAACATTGGTCCAGCCTTAGCTGATATTTTGCTAAGCAATGATTTGAATTATACGCTGAAAGTTTTGAAAGAAAATAAAATTGACTATCTTTGGATTCAGAAAAGCAGCATAGATCCTTTGAACAGAGGTTATGCAGATAATTACCCGAGCAGGTTCATTCAAATGTTGATTGATAATCCTCAATATTTTGTTAAAGTTTATGAGAATGGTCAACCTATAGAGCAATGCTTACAAGGTTGCTATGGGCAAACGATTTTTAAAGTAAATGTGACTGCTTTAAATTTTATGTAGTTTTTAATTCCTTAAAAACGGAAAATAATTTAAACTTTCGAAAATTAAAATTAAAATGAAAACTTCCTCAGGAGAGATATTAATACATCCTTCTTTTTCTGTTGGAGAATTAGCAGACAATCTTTTAAACAACAAACTTAATTCTAGAGCAAAAATAAACTCAAGTTTTCGCGAGCTAATTAGCGAAATTTACGGAAAATTTTTAGAAGACTACAAAATCGAAGAAAGAGAGTATGAATCAGTGAAATTAAGTAAAAGTACCTTGAATGAAATTAAAGAAAAAATAAAATGCAGTTATAATTGTGACTTTGGTAAATTTTTACATGAACTATTTGGATATGAAAATGGAACTCATATTTATGAAAGACGTTACTTATATAAAGATAAAATATACGTCATAAGAGGTGCGCCAGATAGAGTTCATAGAAATGGAAATGGAAAAATAACTGTCGAAGAATTCAAGACTTCTTTAAGAGAGAGTGGAAGAGATTATCAATTATTAAGGGGAGTTTTCCAGCTTGGAATTTATGGCTATTTATGCAAAACAGAAAATGGCATATTAGTTTTGTTAGATGTTTCAAATGGTATATTGGAAATATTTGATTATTTCTATCCATTCACTAGCCAGGAAAAGTTGCTAAGAGATGCTATTGATACATCAATAAAAAACTCAAATAAATAGAAGTTAATGTTTTTGGATTTTGGTAATTATTGTTTCAAAATAAATCTTCTATCAATTCTTTCAAATTAACATGGTTTAAAATTTCTGGATTAACTAAAGATGCTCTTAAGATGTTTGCTTTAAGCCAAGAAGAAAATGTGCCTGCATCACTCCAGTATCCTTCTAATTTTATTGCTTTCAATCTTCCTTGCTTTAAATACCAATTGTTAACGTCTGTAATTTCAAGTTCTCCTCTTTGACTTGGTTTTAAAGTTTTAATGAAATCAAAAACATCGTTTGGATAAATGTATAAACCAGTAACAACAAAATTTGATTTTGGAATCTTTGGTTTTTCTTCTATTTCAACAATATTTCCTTTATAATTAAGGAAATATTTGAGGGGTTTATAAGATGTTTTATAACAAGAAGAGAATTAATAAGTAAAAAATACATTGGTAATCTAATTTTTCATTACGATTTTGTTATTAGAATTTTTTATCTTTTTTGGGCTATAAAAGAAGCTCTCCTCTGGAGAAATCATTCGAAGTATGATATAAATCCATACCTCAACTATTTTTAATTTTAAAACAGCTATCTAATATAGCTAATGACAATCCTAATAACCGGTGGTGCAGGATTTATTGGCTCTCATCTGGCTGATGAGCTTGTTAAAAGAAGGGCAAAAGTAATAGTTTTTGATAATTTAAGTAATGGTCAAAAAGATAACATTAATACCAATGCGATTTTCATTAAAGGAGATATAAGAAACTATAAAAGCTTAGAGAAGATAAAGGAGAAAATAGACATCATTTTCCATTTGGCAGCATTAACTGATGTAAGAGAATCTATTGAAAAACCAAACTTATATTTCCAAAATAATGTCGTTGGTTCATTCAATATTTTGGAGTTCTGCAGAAGGCATGACATAGAAAAAATAGTTTTTACATCATCTGCAGCAGTTTATGCTGAATCTTTATCCCCCTTAAAAGAGGATGAAACACCTAAACCTTCATCGCCATATGGTATTCAAAAACTAATCGTAGAAAATCTTATTAAAAACTATAATGAAACCTATGGAATCTCATTTACTATTTTCAGACTTTTCAACGTATATGGTCCTAGGGCACGAAAAGGGGTGATTAAAAACCTAATAGATTGCTTAAAGAATAACAAGCCATTTCATTTATATGGCAATGGGAATCAAGTTCGTGATTTCATTTACATAAGAGATGCTATTAAGATATTGTTGATGCATCATAAGTTTAAAAACGAAATAGTAAACGTTGGTACAGGAAAACCAACTTCAATTAATCAACTTATCAACTACGTTCAAGATATGACAAAAATAAAACTTAAAATTATATATCATCCCTCTATAAAAGGTGAGATTAAAAAAAGTGTTGCAGATATAAGCAAATTAAAGAAGAAAATAAAATTCAAACCAATAGATATTAAATCTGGGATAGAATTTTATCTCAAGGAGGAAAAAATACTATGAGAATTTTAATGGTGTATCCAGTTTCCGAAGTCGGTGGTGTAGAAACCTGGATAAGAGAAGTAAGTAGAATATTAGAATCAAGAGGTCATGAAGTTATAATTTCTGAGCCAAAGGGATTTTTCAAATTTTATCGGCAGAAAAAAATGTATATATGGTTTAAATATAAGCCACCTAAAGACGTGGATGTAATTCATCTACACGAGTTTTCATTGCATTCATTAACATCTGGTAAATCAATAGTTTCAACTTATCATGGCTCCTCATGGGGAAGGTTTATATTACTAGGAAAAAAATCTGCATTGATTTCCGGTTTTTTGGAAAAATTAAGATACTCGCTTTCTGATATTAACGTTGTTGTTTCAAGAGAAGCACAAAGATGGCTACCCAACTCAATTTACGTACCAAATGGAGTAAATCCTGAGAAATTTAAACCCATGAAGAAATTAAGAAAAAGAAATGAAAGAATAAAAATTATATGGAGTGGCAGAGTTTCAACAGAAAAAGGATACTATATTATTAATGAGTTAAAAAAATATTTTGATGTAATTGAGTGCTTAAGTGTACCTCACAACAAAATGCCATTTTTTTATAATTCTTCAGATGTTTTTGTTTTGCCTAGCTTCTATGAGGGTATGCCACTTACTGTTCTTGAAGCAATGGCATGTGGTTTACCTGTTGTTGCTTTTCGAGTAGGTGGTCTACCAGACTGTGTGTTTGATGATATAAATGGTTATCTTGTTGAGCCTGGAAATATAAAAGAACTTATAGAAAAGATAAAGTTGGCTTATGAGAACAGAGAAAGATTAGGAAAAAATGGAAGACTATTAGTTGAAAAAATATTCAACTGGAAGTATGTAGTTGATAGGTATATAGAATTATACGAAAAGGTTGCGAAAAGATGAAAATTTCTGTTATTATACCAACATGTGAAGGTAGAGAGAAAGAAATAAGAAAGCTCATTAATTATCTACTCAAGATGAGGAAAAAAATTTTTGAAATCATTGTAGTTATAGACAAAAGTGAGGAAACTAGAAAATACCTTACAAATCTTAGAAAGAAGTATAAGATTTTAAAAATTTTATTTTCGAAAGAAAGGAGGGGAAGATGCAAAGCAAAGAATGAGGGCGCAAAAAATGCTAAAGGAGATATTTTACTTTTTTTGGACGACGATATAAGAACTTTAAGTAAGAATTATTTCGATGTGTTAAAAAAAGATTTTAATAATCTTATGATAGGCGCTGTCTCTGGTAGAGAAATTAAAGAAAGGAAAGCTCAAAAATTAAAGAAATTAATTTCATCAAGAATAGGTATTATAACATCTCTAGGAGAAGTTATATCAAATTTTGATACCAACATTGAAAAACCAAAAATCGTTAAGGCTTTACCTGGATGTAATTTTGCAGTTAGAAAGGACGTTTTTGAAAAAGTTGGTGGATTTGACGAAAACTATGACATAGGTACTGCTTATAGAGAGGAGACAGACTTACAAGTAAGAATATCAAAACTTGGATACAAATTGCTCTTTGATCCGAGAATATCTGTAATTCATGGAGAAAAAGAATCTCCGGAAGGAATTAAAAAATGGTTCAAATGGTATTATATACTAAATACTTACTTTTTCCTTAAAAACTTCAATCCTTCGCCACTAAAATTTTTCCTTTTCATTTACAAAGAATTCTTAGGATGTTTGATAAGAACTATAATTTACAAAACACCATACTCAATTCTATATTTCCCTAACATCACAAATGGAATAATCTATTTCAAGAAAAAAACAACAACACTCAATGAAGAATTTTAGTTAAATTATACAAAATTCCTTTAACATATTCTCTAAAAGGTCTGTAGTCATATAGAGGAATTAATAGAAGGAGATCTAGAATTAAGAATATTACAACGATTGATTTCAGTTTTCTCTGAGCTATACCACTAATATAATAAGCAGAAGACAAAATTGTTGGTAAAACGTATCTAAATCTATCTGCAAAAGTTCCTCCTATATGGAAAACTAAATAGAAGAAAATAAAGCCTACAAAAATTAAATCTATAATTCTGTTTTTACCAAATCGTTTTATCAAAGCATATAGGAGAAAAACGAATAGCAATCCTTGTATCATAAATGGTGTAATTAAATAGTATAAGTATGGTGCCTCTGGTGTTGCTCTTGAGTGAGCTCTCAAGTAAAGTTCAAATCCTTTAAAGATAACTGGAATGAAACATATGAGCAAAATAAACTGAATTAAAATGTTCTTTTTGTCTTTCTTAAAAGCTAAATCAATAAAATTAATAAGCACGAGTAATAGACCTTCAAACCTTATCAAAATTGATATGCAAGAAATAAGCGAAGCTTTGTTTTCCATTTTCTTTGATTTTAGATAAACAAAAATTACGACAAATGTAAAAAATATAGCATCTGTTAGATACATCGAAGAAAGTTTTAGAAATAATGGGTTAAAAACAATAAGAGAGGTAAAAAGCAACTTGTTTTTAGAAACGATGCTATCTTTTACAAATGGTAGGAGAAAAACAACAAATGAAGAAAATATGGCAACAAAGATTCTTCCAGTTAATAATGAAGGAAAAAGATACGATAAGAATTCTAAGAGAAAACCTCTTTCTGGAACAGCATTGGTTTTATTTTTGAATTCAATGTACTCTCTTTCATCAAAGGAAAAATAAGGAGAGGTAGAAAGAATCAGCTTAATAATTAGTTGAATCACAAACAAAACTATTATCCATTTTTTAATGCCGACACTCATAACTATTTATGAAAAACAAGTTATTAATTTCGGTAATAATAACAGCATTTAAAGAAGAAAAGACAGTCGGAAAAGCTATAAAGCAAATAATTTCTCAACTACCAAAAAACTCAGAAATTCTAGTAATAGCTCCTGATGAGCCAACTTTATCAGTAGCTAAAAAATTTAGTGAAAAGGATAAAAGAATAAAAATTTTGAAAGATCCTGGCAAAGGAAAGCCAACAGCATTAAATTTGGGTTTTAAAGAAGCGAAAGGAAAAATTCTAGTCTTAACAGATGGAGATGTTATAGTTGAAAAAAATTCGATTAAATTTCTCTTGAAACATTTTGAAAATCCAAAAGTTGGTGCTGTTTCTGGAAAAGTCATTTATCAAATTCCAAAAAATTCTTTGTTCTATGAATGGGCAAAGCTAAGCGAGAAAGTTTTTGATAAAATGAGAAAAATACAAGATAAGAAAAACGAACTTTGGCATCCAACTGGTTATCTATATGCTATAAGAAATGGCTTAGTAAAAGAAATTCCTTCAGATGTTTTGTCAGATGATGCATTAATTGGTTATATGATAAAAGCTAAAGGATATTTGATAAAGTATGAACCGAAAGCTAAAGTTTATGTCAAATTTCCAACATCAATTTCAGATTTCATAAAGCAAAAATCCAGAACAAGAGCCGGTTTTTTACAAATTAAAAGATGGTTTGGGTTTGAAGGAAGAAAAATTTCAAGCGAGATTTCAGTTGGATTGAAAGATTTATTTAGAGTTTATGGTATTAGAAAATTTCACAAAATGCTTATTGTTAGCTTCGTCTATTTAATTTCTTGGTTTAGAGCTTATTGGTTAATTTTTAGAAGAAAATCTTTTGAAAAAATTTGGGAAAGAATAGAAACAACAAAATAATTAATAAACTACACTCAAATATATAAAAATGAGAATAGCCGTGTTTCACGATTTCCTTATTGAAAGGGGTGGCGGAGAAAGAGTTGTTTTTTCAACTCTAAAATCATTTGGCAAAAATGTTAAAATATTTTCTTCCCTCTATATTCCATCAAAAACATATGAAGATCTTTCATCAAAAAATATAATCTCAGTTGACCATCTTATTTCAACGTTGCTCTCTAAGTTTAGTCTTATAAAACCATTATTCACTATATTTTTCTTTGGAATTCTTCTGAAAAGATACAGAACAATAATAGAAAAGAAATTCGATATTGCTATATTTTCCGGCTTTTATTCAATTTGTCTAGCACCATTTCTAAACATTCCAAAAATCTACTACATAAATTCTGAACCTTTTCAAGAGGCCATGAAAAGGGAAAAAATATAGCATAATTAGCAAACTTTTCGAAAAGTTAGTGAAAGTTTATAGTAGGATTGAAAGAAAATGTCTCAATTCCATGGATTTAATAATAGCTAATTCCAACTATACAAGAAGATTGTATCAATCATATGGTTTCAAAGTCGATAAAGTTATCTATCCTCCTGTAGATACGAAAAGATTTAAAAAGTGGTATAAAAATGTAGGAAACTACTTTTTATTTGTTGGAAGATTACTAATTCATAAAAGACCAGAGATTCCACTTAGGGTATTTGCAAAAATTAAAAATGAGAAACTCATCATTGTAGGAGATGGACCACTAAGAAAGCTAGTCGAATATTATTCCAAAAAGTTCGCAAACATATCTTATTTAGGGAGTGTATCTGATCGAAAATTAAAAGAATTATACAGTGGATGTAAAGCTGTGATATATCTCACAGAAAAAGAACCGTTTGGAATTGTACCAATTGAAGCTAACACTTGTGGAAAACCTGCCATAGTTTCAAATGAAGGTGGTCTTCCCGAAACCATAATAAATGGAAGAACAGGACTCGTGCTAAAACCTGACTATGAAAAGAATCTGCTAAAGGTGTTGAAAGATTTTAATAAATACAAATTTTCTCCAGAAGCTTGTAAGAGAAATGCTAAAAAGTTTGACACCAGCCATTTTGTAAGAAAACTAGTAAGAGTAATTTCAAAAATAAAGAGACAATCTGATGATTAAGTAAAATCTTTATTTTTTATTAAATTCTATTTTATTAGAGAATACAGAAGTTTATTGAAATCGTAAATAAATGAACTCCATTGATATTTTTTGGCAATACTTCTATTTAGTGCTCCTAGTTGCTCGGTCTTTTCCTTTTCAATTAACATTCTTTCTATAACTCTTGCAATCGTTTCTATTTTATCATTTTCTTTGATTTTATAACCAAAGTATGGAAGAGGAACTGTAGATACAATAGCACAACCGGCTGCCATTGCTTCTAAGATAGAATATCCTAAAGTTTCTGCTCGAGAAGGAAGAAAAAAGATTAAAGCTTCCTCATAAAGTTTAATTAATGTTCTTTCAGATACGAATCCTTTCCATTCTACGTTTAATGGGAACTTTTCTAATTTCTCGTGCGGATTTCTTTTTCCTACTAGGATGAATTTAATATGGGGTAACCTTTTTGCGACTTCCATAACTATATCTATTCCTTTCTGTCTTTCTAACCTACCGACAAAAAACACAAACTTCTTCTTTTTTCTTTTCTTAAACTTATTTATCTCAATCCCAGGCGAGATTACTATTGTACGAGCTTTATTGACGCCTAGCTTTAATGCTGATTTTTGTGCAAAATCAGAAAAAAATAGAAAATACGAAAATGGTAACCTAAAAATAATCTTCTCGAGAAGAATAGCAAAAAAGGAAAGCATACCTTTCATTTCTAACCACTTCTTTCCGTATGCTCCATGTACAATACAAATAGAAGGCTTTTTCAGTAAAAACGAAGCAATAGCTGTTGGAATAGCTGAATGATAAGTATTACCAATTAAGACATCGAACCTCTTACCATAAACTAACAGCAATGGAATGCCAAAAATGTTAAATAGTATTCGATGAATTGGCACTCTAACAGTTCTAATTCCGTCAAACTCTTTAATTTCAGGGTTTCCCGAGGTTATTACAATTATTTGATGTTGTCTTCTTAACCGCCTAATTATTTCAAGAAGAAGTTTCTCCCCTCCACCAGAAAACTCTGGGGGAAATATTTCATGCGCTATAAGTAATTTCATTAATTTTATTATTTCCTGCTTACTTATTTACCTGCCTTAAGCAACTAAGAAGCATCTTATAACTATCATATGGCAATTGACAAAATTTTAGCATTAGAATCAAATTAATGATTAGGAAATATTTAAATCACTTGTTGCTTTTTCTTATATTTCTCTTCATTGATTTATCTCCGTCTTTTGGCTACACAGTTTATATTTTCCATGATGGAAAGCATTATGATCATATCCAGATGTTTATAGAGTTGTTCAAAAATAAGAGCTTTCAAGTTGATGAAGGAACATTCTTCCCTAACAATTTAACTAAGTATGATATCTTGTTACTTGAATTTGATTCATACCCAACCCTTACCTTTGACTGGAAAGAAAATGAAACACGTAAATACATTTCTAATGGTGGAATATTTATAGGTGCTGGAGATGGAGGAATGCTAGCCTCTTTAGTATTAACTAATTCTTCTATTTCTTCTAGCTTATGGGCATCTTCTCTTGACTCAGAAATACTCTATAATAATTCAGTGTTATTCAAAGAATACTCTATTGGCGATATACTAAAATTGGGAAGCGCAGCAAGTTACCATCTCACTTATGCCGAATCTCTTTCATCAACGACAATACCACTTTTAAAAATGACAGAAAACAAAAAAGTTATAGCAATTACAAACGAGAAATTCAACATATTTGGTTTTACGTTGGGATGTGGCGGATGGGTAAATACTCCAAACTGTACATATGTCTATTCGTCTTTTATCGATACCATTCTCAACTTTAAACTTAAAAAATTTTCAATTTTTTCTCCTCTCAACAAAACCTACTTCACTACTTTACCCTATACACAAATCCCTCTAAACATTTCCCTTCATTCCTTAAACGAAACTTTCTACATACAAATTTTCATTGACAACAATCTTTTCCTAAATCAAACATTCTACGAAGAAGCAACAATCAACGAAGAGTTAAATCAATCAATTGGCTCTCATTGTATTTCAATCTACACAAACGCGACAAATATAGAAAATCAAACCGTTTGCTATTCAATAGTTAGAGTTTTAGAAAAACCTCTTTTCATTACAGATAAAGATTGGAAAAATATTATTTCTTTAGCACCTTTAAAACAGCCAGTTTTAGTTTTCGATAACAACGAAAATCAAATAAATCATTTTATTGAACTCTTCAAACCTCAACAAATCTTTCTTCTAGGAAACATTAGCTTAAACATCAAAAATTATCCAACGATAAAAATTTCAAAGGAAGATTTAATCCAATTCTTCGAAAACAAAAAAGGAATTTATGCAGATTCTTTAGAAAAATACATTTATGCTTCTCAAATAGCTTCTTTACTAAACTTGCCAATAGTTTTTGAAAAAGAAAATTCAATCTTAGATTTTTCTCAAAACTCAACAGAAGAAATAGAAGATTTTTATTTAAAGCTAGCAAAAGAAAAAGGAATTAACATTAATTACATCATACTCTCAAAGCCAATTGCTTATTCTTCGATAATTTCTTCCTTGAGAAATGGTTTTATAATTTTAACAAACTCAAACAACACAAGCGAAATAAAACAAATTTTAAAACAAAAAGTTTCAAAGTTGAATTCTTTTGGCTTTCTTTTTAACAATTCACAAAACATTTTAAGAGGAAATTACTTGCTTTTAATTGGCTTACCAAGCTTTGAAGTTGAAGATCCTGTAGAAAAACAAAAATTTTTAGGAATAATTCAAGCAGAAGATAAAGAAGATGGAAATATAACTTTAACAGACATTCCTTACGCTGATATAAATGACGATACTTATCTAGATTTTGCGATTGGAAGATTGCCAGAAGATGAAAGCTTAGCTTCTCTAATTTTCTCTAGAGGCTATTTAGATACTAACAAAAAAGCTTTGGTTGCAAGCGAATATTTGTACAATGATTATTTCTCAATTTTAGTCTATGGTGGAGGAGGAATGTTAAACGCAAGAAATGTTGCAGAAATTTTGGAGAAAAAAGGATATGATGTTAGCAGATTAGTAGAGCAAAGAACAAACCACAAAGCTTTCTTAAGTCAATTAAAAACTAGTGAAATCACAAAGTTCATTTTAACTTATGAAGGTTTAAAGAAACTTTTAGAAAAATATGTCTCTGAAAGTTTATCAACAGTTTTAGCGAACGTTTTGCTTTTCTTAAAGGGCTCTCAAGTTGCAGGTGAAGCTTTACAAACTTATTTTGAATATGATTGGAGCTCTTTTGGAGAAAATTATGAAGATGCTTTATACTACTTATCTCAAAAGGAAGCAAATAATGAAAGCATTACTTTAAACGATATTATCAAAATTGTTGAAATACTTTGGCCAAATCCTTGGCCAGAATTAACAAAAGAAAATTTAATCGAAGAAATGCCAAAGACTTCGATAATTTACTATGAAGGTTTAGGGAATGGAAGCTTATGGATTTTGCCAAATAACTTTAAAGAAAGCGGAGATATTTTAAGCTACAGTTTTTGGACTCAACAAATCACAAACTATCAATATAATGGAAGTAAAGTTTTTCTTCCAGAAGACATTCCTTTGATAAACGCAAGAATCGTTTGGGATAATTCTGATTTTGCAGCTTTAGGAAAAATGAAAGATAAATTTTTAGAAAATGGAGCAGCAAGTTTTATTGGAGCTTCAGCCTTAAACTATGCTCCTTTTAGCGGGGAAATTGATTCGAGGTTTTTCTCAAGTGAAAACACAATCGGTAAAGCTTTAGTTTATGCACTAAATTCTTTTCGCTCAGACTGGTTCACTTGGGATCCTTTTGACATAACAAAACCAGGAATAAAAAAGAAATCTTTGCTTGAATTCTTCTTGTTTGGAGATCCATCATTACCCAAAGAAGGAAAGGTTGAATTAGAATATCATAAAATATTATTTGATTGTAAGGAAAATTGTGAGCTAAAAGTTTTCA
>Ga0080005_129088_pt1 | contig 59374 bp, 57 predicted proteins | sample JossMetagenome_2_FD_69208 | JGI IMG/M metagenome (GOLD analysis project Ga0080005, IMG submission 69208) | Hot spring sediment microbial communities from Joseph's Coat, Yellowstone National Park, USA - JC3_ASED (SPADES assembly) (version 2) | ecosystem: Environmental > Aquatic > Thermal springs >...
CCCTCTCCTTCATCTTCAATCTATAGTGATAGTTGTTGTTATAAACCCTGTGCACAACCTCCCTCAATCTCTCAAGCTGAATCCTCTCAATAACATCCCTAGAAACAGCCTCCAAACTAGGGTTCCAAATAGCTACATTCATCGAATGGCTCACCTCAGAAATCATAACTATGTTCTAGACCAAGCCTTTTCCAAACCATTTCCTCAAACTGCTCTACATTACTTATGTGGATGTTTTTCTCGATTTGCACACATCTCCTCACATCTATAAGATATACAATACGCCTCACCAAAACAATTAACAACACCAAGAGATGTAGCTTAAGATATGCCAGGGTTTAAAAAGCTTTTATAGAAATAAGCATGATTAAGCAGATATACAACTGCATAAATTACCATTTTCCGGCAAGCAACTTACACTTTTTCGCTAACCAGATACCCAAAACAATTCAATTCATTGGCAAAGGCTTTGTCAAGGATTTGAAGTGATTTTTATGAATATTTCTTCTAAATACTTCTCAGTGCTATGATGTGTGCCGATGTTGTGCAAAGGTTTTAAAGTTTTGGAAATTATCAAGCTTTTGGTTATCGTCTATAAGTTTTGAAAAATGGTGCTTACACTGATTTTATGTGTTCTTTTTTGAGATCTCTTTTTATGGTTTTTAACTTTCTTAGCTATGATTAGGCGCTGAGAGACATGGTTTTGGGATTAGATCTAGTTCCAGGCGTGTTGCCTGTTACTAGGGATGCTAGGCTGTGGAAGGCTATTGACAATGGTGTTCAATGTCTTGTATGTGAGAGGAGATGTGTTATTTTAGAGGGTAGGGTTGGTCTATGCGGTTCTTATAAGAATGTTGGTGGGGTGTTAAAGCATGTTGGGTATGGTAGGATTAGTGCTGTAGAAAGCAGACCTATAGAGATTAAACCTCTTTTTCACTATTGGCCTAATAGTACTGCTCTTACCTTCTCCACTTGGGGATGCAATTTTTATTGCCCTTGGTGTCAGAATCATCACTTAAGTTTTAGACCTCCAAGAGAAGATGATGAGTATATCCCTCCAGAGAACCTCTTCAGAATAGCTATTAGAACAAGTGATGAAGGTTTTAGTGCAAGTTTCAATGAACCTACAGTAAACTTTGACTATTTACTGGATCTAGCAGAGGTGATTAGGGGTAGTGGTCTCTACCTAATGATTGTCACCAATGGGTATCAGACTCTAGAAGCAGTAAAAGCTCTTGTTGAAGTGGGTTATGATGGATGGAGCATTGATATCAAAGGGTGCCCAAAGATAAAGAAAGCCTTGCCAAACATAGATCACAGAATTGTGTATAGAAATGCCAAGGCTGTTCTGGACATGGGTGGACATGTGGAGATGGTTTACCTTGTAGTCACCAACACAAACGATTTTGATGAATGTGTAGAGTGGATTATAGATAATCATCTCAATATACTGGGGGAGAAAATACCTCTACATGTGAACAGATATTACCCTGCACATAAGTGGAGAGAACCAGTAACACCAATGGAGAAGCTCTTTGCAATTGCGCAGAGAGCTAAGAAAGAGGGGCTTGAATACATCTACATAGGGAACATCAATAACCCAGAACTAGAGTCTACAAGATGCCCAAAATGCGGCAAGATGCTGATATATAGGAGGTGGTACAGGGTATGGGAATTCAATCTAGATAGGAATGGAGAGAAGTATAGGTGCCCTAGATGCGGTTATGAAGTACCCATAAGAGGGAGATATATACCATGGAAGCGACACACATTTTAAAATAGCTAACTCCTCATCATTACTATAGTGTCATTACGGTGCTTGAGGATTTCAAGGTCTTCACTATCACATTATACAAATCTCTATACTGTTTTCTAAAACAAATTAACTAAAATGTTAAATAGTACAGTCATTATTATGTATTTCTCTACTTCAAGATAGTTGTTTTGAGCAATGGTATGTATAGCTATGTTTTATATTCTATTCTTTACTATCCATTATATCTAGTATCTTTCTATATGGAAGCACTGGTTTTCCATAAACCAGGGTGTAGTATAATATTGGTATGCGCAACTTCTTGAAAAAGGGCTCTAGCTTTTTATCGACAATCACTATGAGATTATTCAATAGTTTTGAGATTTCATATAGCTTGTAAGCTTTTTTCTCAGCATACTCTTTCCTCCAGTATCCAGCAACCTCCACATAGAACACTTTCCCATTTCTATATATCTTGAAGTCTGGTAGGTATACTAGCTGCCCTAGGGCTATAGGTTCCTCTTCTCTCCTAATATCCACCCCCATAGACTTTAGCACTCTAAATATGTACTCCTCAATAGAGCTATCAAAAACCTGCTTCACCTCCACATGCTTTCCAATGCCTATAAGTGGTTTTAATCTGTGTGAGAGAAGTTCTACCTCTATAACTCTTTTACCAACATGCATTAAAGCCTTAACACGCCAATACCTAGCTGTGTAAAGGAGGTCAAGAAGTTTTAGTATGAGAAGAGAGAGCCTTGAGCCATATGCTGTAGGTCTTCTAAATAGGCTTCTAGGACCCTCAACACTAATCCTCAAAACACCTCCAGAATACCTCATATCGTATACAAGTCCATAGAGTTTAGAAAACATACCAACAGCTCTTACAATGCTGCTTAAAACCTTCTCACTTCTTCCAACTTCTAAAACAAGCTTAGAGGAGTTCACACACACTGTATCTATTGTCTCAAAGTTAAACACCTTAACAACTCCCTCTACAGAAGGCTCAGCCACTCTATTCAAAACAAGTTCATTTACGTCATCACTCCACAAAACCTCATCTATATCAACACCAAGCTTTAACTCTTTCTCTATCTCCTCTAAAGCCTCCTTCCTCTTCTCCTGAGGCACATAGCCCCCAAACCTTGTGTTTACAAACTGAAATATCTTTAGTCTAAGCAGCTTTAAATCAGCAGGAGGCTTTCTTGGTTGAGAAGCTCTGTAGAAATGAGCCATAACCTTTCTAAAAGCTTTATAGAGTCTGTCATCACCTACTATTATCCTCAGCTCCTCCCAATCAATATCACCCTGCCTCTTCCCCTCACAAGCCCTATAAAACCTTATAACTTCTTCAACAAGCTCCCTATGCTCTACAGTATTTAGATAAAGAGGCTTTGCCCCTCCTCCACCGGAGAACTCAAGCCTAAGATTTCTCCTGCCATAAGTCAAGAGAGCTCAGCCCTCCTCAAAAAGCTCAAACCTCCTCCTTCTCCTAGCCAGAGAAGGCTCTTCAGTTCTCTTCGTAATAATCTCTATCAGCACAGCTTCTCTATCCTTAGGCCTAAGAATCCTGCCTAGTCTCTGCACATACTCCCTATGAGAACCAGTACCGCTTATCACTATAGCCACAGATGCGTCAGGTACATCAACACCCTCGTCCAGCGCCATGGCTGTAGCAAGCACCCTTACCTTACCCTCCCTAAACAACTTTAAGCACTCTTTTCTCTCATCTTCAGGAGTGTCGTGAAGTATTCTTGGTATTAGAAACCTTCTTGAAATCTCTCTAACAATATCTGTATAGCGAGAGAATATCAACACCTTTTCACTTCCATACTTATTAAGAAGTTCTTCAACAACTCTTATCTTAGCTTCACTACTCAAAGCTATCTTCCTAGCCCTATGCTTAGCCCTCAAAGCCTCTCTTGCTTCCTGACTTTTTGAAGCTAGCTCCAAAACTCTTCTAAACCTCTCCTTAGGGTTCTTAATATTTGGAAAAGCTTTTTTGCAAAAGTCTAGGTATATTTTCATAAGCCTCCTATACTCCCTATACTCCTCCTCAGACAAAGCCACGTAAATTCTCTCCTCCCTATGCCTAGCTAAATACCCTCTAGACTGAAGAACACCACTCTCAAGAGAGAAGACTATGGGGCCCAAGACCTTCTCATAGTACTTATGCAATCCATCACTTCTATAAGGAGTTGCTGTAAGTCCTAGTCTGTAGGGGGCTGTAATGTTTTCCAAAGCCTTTCTATAGCTTGGGCTTACTGCATGGTGACATTCATCAGCTATCACCAAGCCAAAGAAAGTTGGGATGTTCTCAAGATTTGTACTTGCAGAGTCGTAAGTCATTATGGTTACTTCATTTACCTCCCTCTTACCACCACCAAAAAGCCCCACCTTACTAGGGGGAATGGATAGCAGCTTTACAATGTTTTCAAACCACTGGTGCATCAAGTCTATTGTTGGAACAAGAACCAGAGTCTTTACAGCAAGCTCTTCTATAGCCTTTAAAGCAACTACAGTTTTTCCGGCTGCTACAGGTAGCACCACAACACCTCTTTTACCACCCCTAGCCCAGGAGCTGTAAGCCTCTCGCTGATAATCTCTTAGGGAGACCCCTAGCTTAGCATCAAAAGAAGCTTTGTAGTTCAGCTCAAAACCAAGCCTATACCGAAACCCCCCAGCCTCTACAAACTCCAGCACCTTGTGAAAATCTATTGGTCTAATCCTAAGAGTACCACTACCCCTATCAAACACAGCCAAATTCCTTTCCCTAAGCCCATGCAAAAGAGACTTAGAATCAGTGTAAACAACTATATCGGGAGTCTCTAAAACAAAATACACATCAACATCGCTATTCTCAAGAGAAGCTATAGCATTTTTCACATCATCAGGAACATAAACCCCTACACCATCTAGAATAGATAAGGCTTTCTGAAGACCGACTCTAGCAGCTTTAACAGGATTAAGCCTGTAAAGCCATAGAGAAGAACCTTCATCAAACCCAATGGGATCTGCAACAAGATTAACATCTCTATATAGAGACGAAGGGAGTGGTAGCTTCACACGAAACACTAAAACCATGATAACACCAACCAACAATACCTTAAACGCAAGCTTATAACTCTTAGCGTTCACTACTAGCTAAGCTTTGTGATTAGCCATAAATATATTGTTTACCTGGCAAATGACTTACCACGTTACCCCCACCCCTCACCACAGAAGCTTGCCACTAGCCACTTAGCGCGTTCCCCTGCTAATGGTACTCAGTGGTATCTATGAATATCCTATAGTTTCGTTAGCGGGATTGTGCCTCTGTGTGTCATCCAATAATGGGTTTGTGATGCGTTAATTTTTGTTAGCGAAAACAAGGATTAAGTTTATAGATATGCACAAAAAACTACAATTACTTTAAAATGGTGATCAGCTTCTCCATCGGTATTCTTTTTATAGGGTTATGCATATGAAGGGGAAGGATGGGTCTTAGTAATGCATCTGACTCCCTCCAACCTTAAAAACAAGGCTTTTAGTTGTAAAGGAGTCAGGTAATTGGTATTACTGCTCTCAGGTTTGGCATTACCTTGGCTTTTACTCCATAAACTATCTCTATAACCTCTTCATTCATAACTTCTTCGATTTTTCCCATGGCGTGCACCCTGCCATTGTTTAGAAAAATAACTTTTTCTGCATATCTATAGGCTTGGGTTAGGTCGTGTAGAGACATCACTACTGTGAGCTTCTTCTCTTTTGAAAGCTTTGCTATGAGGTTGAGTATTGCTATCTGATACTTTATGTCTAGATTAGCTGTTGGTTCGTCTAAGAGGATTATGCGCGGTTCTGCAACAAGGGCTCTTGCTATGAGTATTCTCTGAAACTCTCCGCCACTTAGTTCCATGATATCTCTGTCAGCCAAGTGCTCTGCATCAACATATCTTAGATATTTCAGAACCAGCTCTATGTCTCTAGTTGTTGGCGCAAGGTCTATATGGGGCTTTCTGCCAGTCACTACAAAATCAATTACCTTCACACCTTGAACCATGTTTATGTGCTGAGGTACGAAGCTCACAAGCTTTGCAGCTTCCCTTCTACCCATTTGGAGAACGTTTTTGGAGTCTATATATACAGATCCTTTAACAGGCTTCAGAATACCGTCAATGGTTTTGAGTAGAGTTGTTTTTCCACTGCCGTTGGGACCCAGCACAGCCACAATCTCACCTTCATCTACATCCATTGATATATCATCAAGCGCCTTAACACTATTGTACCTAACCTCAACTCCTTGGATTCTTATCAAGGCCACTACCCACCACCTCTGAGAAGGAGGTAGAGCAGCAATGGAGCTCCAATAAAGGATAATACAATACCCACAGGCAAGATAACGGGGCTCACAACAGTCCTTCCAATATCATCAGCTACTAGCAATAGTGCTGCTCCTACAAGCATTGAAGCTGGTACCAAGTACCTATGGCTACTTCCAACAACAAGCCTTGCTATGTGTGGCGCTACTAGGCAGAGGAATGCTATCACACCAGCGAAAGCCGTCACCATAGAAACCCCAAAAGCACTTACTAGTGTTGCCTCTAGCCTAAGTCTCTTTGGATTCACTCCACTAGAGTAAGCAATATCATCTCCAAGGGATATTAGATCCAGGTCTAGAGATCTAATCATGTAGTAGATAGCTAGCACCCCTGCAACAATGGCAATCATCTTGAGTGCAGTCCAATCAACTCTACCAACATCGCCAAAGGTCCAGAAAACAACCATGGCTATCTGGAGCTCGTTCAATGCCAGGTATTGCACTAGGCTGAGGATGGCTTGATAAAGAAAACTCATAGCAATTGCTGCTAGGATTAAAGCTCTTTCGCTTAGCATAGCTCTATACGCTAAAACAAGTATTAAACTAACTTGAAGTAGCGAAAAAATGAATGCAAATATTGGTAATATGTAGGGGTTGCTGATGAGTGTAACTCTGTACTGCACAGAACCTGCAATGCCAAGTATTAGTGCTATAGCAACACCAAGAGCAGCTGCTTGAGATATGCCCAGGGTGAAGGGCGAGGCCATGGGGTTTCTGAGCACTGCCTGCATACAAGTCCCAGTAACACCTAGAACAATTCCCATTGCAATAGATGCTAACACTCTTCTAAGCCTTAGTAGTAGTGCTGCTCTAACTTCGACAGGAATGCTGTTGTCGCCAAGCATAAGTTTGAATGCATCGAGTAGTGTAGCTCTGTATACTCCAATAGAGATGGATAGTGGTATGAGTAAGAGGAGAAGAAGGAGAATTACAGTTAGAAAAAGCTTTCTTAATTTAAATAATCTTGCTATTCTATTCATGGGTTAGCCACACTTAAACAAGTTGCTGAGGTTTACAAAGCCCTGGTACCCATTCTTAACAAAGTCCTGGTAAAGGGGTTTACCAACGAAAGCTTTGAAGATCTCATCAGCTTTTTGAATAGGATCCACATCAGCAAATGCCCCTGGGTACAGGACTTTGCCTATGAAATAAGCATCTGCAAATGCTGTAGCAATATTTGTGTGATAGTAGTTGAAGGGTAGTACACCGAATATCCTACCCTCTTTAAATGCATTGAGACTGCAATACTGATCTCTATTCTTTGAGAAATCATCTAAGACCATATTCAAGTTGTTTTCATCTATGAATATGTAGTCAGGCTGCTTCTTCAGCAGGTATTCAAAGTCTACCTGTATATATCCACCTCCAGGTTTCAGATTGTCTACTATAGATGAGGTATTGAGTAGCACAAGGGGTGCAAACATAGATTGCGATGCTGTGAAAGGCTGTGCACCTGTATACGATATGGCACCTATGTATATAGTGGGTTTTTCTCTAATACTCTTTACCCTATTTGAAAGATCCTGTACAACAGAATCAATATAGCTTATCAGTTGCTGTGCTCTCTCATCTCTATTAAGAGCCTTGCCCAGCAATCTCAGGGCTTTCTCCAGGAACCCTATATCCACATAGCCAGCAGTGCCATAGTCTATAACTAGAACGGGCACCCCAACCTCTGCCTCAAGCCTGTCAGGTGGATATAGATTAACATACCCTCTATACATCACTATGAGCTGTGGTTTCACCTGCATCAGCATTTCAGGGTTTGGAGGGTTTCTAGGCCCTCCAGGACCTATGACAGGTAGCCTTTGAATTGTGCTACAGTATGCCATAGCATAGTCTCTTCCAATACAACCCCATTGCAACTCACTCTGCTCTACACCAACAAGAAGATTAGTTGCATTAAGGTATGCAACAAGCCTAAGCGCACCAGGACCAATTGCTACAATTCTGCTGAGGTTCTTAGGTATCCTCACACTTCTATTCAGCACATCAACAACCTCTATGTATTGTGCTTCTTGCCTTTGTGTAAAAGCTGTTTGAATCGGTGAGGTGGTTGTAGATGTCACAACCGTAGATGGGGATGGCACTATTGTTACTATTTGTGTTGTTGTAAAGGTCAGTGTCACGAACTGTGTTTGTGTAATTGTCTTCTCTACAGTAAGTATACGGGTTGTGGTGTATGGCGTGGGTTTTGCAGATAGCGAAAAGTAGCTATATGCTACAAGTGAAGATATTATAGCCACTACGATTAGTATCAAGGCGATTTTTGTAGCGATGTTCATTTTGAGTGCCCCTCATTAATATCCTATGTATTTAGTTGTTTCACAACTTTGTATGGTATGCGAAATGCTGTTGAAATGCCTCTGCCAATAACTGCTGGCACCTCCCTACCTGCACATGTTGAGCAATATGGTTTTCCATCTATGTACACAATCTTTGGAGCCATAACCAGTTCTCCACATTTTGAGCAACGTATGCTCTCAAATATGGGTGCTCTTTCAGGCTCTTCAACGACTTCAACAACCTGGATTACAAAGTCCTCTTCTGGTAGTTCAGCCATTTTCAAGCCTATTTCCTCCCATATCCTATTAAGCTTCACTACTTCCTCATCTGTCCCCCTCCTCTCAGTAACAACTTTTCTAAAGAGCTCTAGAGCTTCTTTTGGAAAGTATTTTTCCCTAAGCCTCTCTGAATCTATATAGATTCTAATACCCTTATTGCTACCTCTTCTAAACACCGTTAAAGCATTTTTCCCTGTATCTGCATATATTAGGGAGTTGTTTCCAAGAGTACAGCCAGACGCTATTTGAACACCATCAGCAAAGCAGTTATTAACCTCAACAATAGCTACAATATCCTCTCGAATAGTCTCAGCAACGCCAGCCTTCTTAATACCCAGCTTGTTCAAAGCTATTTCAGCAGCTCTCAAACCTAGTACTACAAATGGGCATATGTGTCCATGGAACTCTCTGGCCTTCTCAATAAGCTCCCTACTAACCATAAGTCACACCTATATTGTTTTTAGGTACACATATAGAAGCTATCAGTATCTTAAGCTTAAAAACTTTTGATCTTTAAATATGTATATTGGTGATATGTGATGAGGACGTGGTATGGGGATGTGGCAGGCTTTAAATCTTTCTTCGCCCAGCTAGGAAATCTCATCATAGGTATCCCTATCGAAGTAGGTCCAAGAATATTGTTTTTGAGCCGCAGGGATAGACCTGAAGAAAATGTTTTCGGTATTGTACCTGAGATGACTATTGATACTGGTGAAGGTGTTTGGAGGATATATGGTGGCCATAGGCTATGGACATCTCCAGAAGCAATGCCAAGATCATACTCACTTGATGACAAGCCTGTCAATGTCTATGCTACTGAAGGTGAGGTCGTTATTGAGGGCAATCCAGAGCCTCAAAATTGCGTACAGAAGTTTATTAGAGTTAAGCAAAGTAGTGATGCTGACACCTTGGAGGTTGTGCACGAGGTTAAGAACATCTGTAGATGGTCTATAGAGTTCTCTTGCTGGGCTCTCAGTGTAATGAGAAGAGAGGGTTTTGCCATAGTGCCTGTGGCTCCGAAGTGCGTTGACGAGAAGTGTTTGTTGCCAGACAGATCAATTGCCCTCTGGCCTTACACAAAACTCTCAGATGAGAGACTTGTGCTTGGAGAGAAGTTCATATTTGTAAAGCAGAGACCTGATGTAAGCAAACCCATTAAGATAGGTGTGAATGCTCATGGCAATTGGGCTGGTTACTGGGTTAATGGATACCTCTTTGTAAAGTACTTTGAAAAGGTAGCTAACAACTATCCTGATTTTGGCTCCTCTGTAGAGATATATACAAATGACAAAATACTTGAGTTAGAGACCCTAGGCCCCCTTAGAAGAGTTGATCCAGGAAACATCAACAAACATATAGAGCGCTGGAAACTAGTATACGTAGGGCACCTCGAACCATCTGAAGAAGTCATTGAAAAAGCTTTAAAAATGCTGTTTTGAGATCGGCTGCTGAGAGCTGGATTTATAAGCTATGAATCCATTTACTGTATTTACCTGGGTTGATAACAGCATCGCAAGAGATGCTCAGATTTTGAGGAATTTCTCTTAACTTTAATGCTTATTAAACCCTCTCTAGAGATAGCTTTGCTACTAATGAGGGATGTGAAGAGAAAACCCATGGATGCGACAAATAAGCATGAAATGATGAGCATCTAGAGACAGTAAACTAAGCTCTTGAGCTCTGAGCTCAGTGTTTATCACAGTATGTCTAAGTTCTTGCACTTCACATTACCCACTACTATAAACTGTTATCTTATCCTCAGTGACATTTTCCACAGCATAGATGACCTTTAGCTTATTCCTAAGAACGTTGTAAGCAATACTAGAGTGCTCAGCAGATGTCATGGTTTTGATTGGGGAGGTGTTTAGTTATGTCTTCAGCAGATTCTATAGGAAAGCTGTTGAGGTCTCTATCAACTTGTACATAGCATTAATGTGAGTGTGTTCCGGGGATCTAGTTTTTGCATGTCAACAGTTTCTAGAACCTCTATACACATTAATTCTCTTTAGCAGTAGATAATTTTCTGTGAGCTCTCTGTGTTGAAGCCGAGTCCAAGGCTTTGCATTGAGTGCAAGGGGTACAAACTTCTCTGTGGTCTTTCTAGATGTCCTCTTCTATCTTCTTATATTAGTAGGGTTTCTGTTGCAACTAGAATTAGTAGAGGTTTTGTGGAGGGCTCTACCCCGCCTACAGCACTCGTTGGTGAGAGTGGTTATCCCCGAGTTGCTATCTATATGGGTATTCCTCCAGGGGTCTATGGGGAAGAGGCGAGGAATTTTGACAATCCTGTTTCATGGCATCTGAAGCTAGGATTAGAGGAGATCATTGAACTTAGGAGTAGCATGGCTATGGTTAGTCTTCCAAAGGTACTTGTGACAAGTGTTGGGAAACTCTATGAAAGTGAGGTTGCATTAGCAGCCATTTCACTAAGACCTGTGGATACAGAAGCTGTGGTTTCAAAGGTTCTGGGCATATCTACTAATTTTGATTACCTCTTGCCACCCACAGGTCCCAGGGTGTTAGCTGAGTTGCTGAGGGTTGTAGGGAACCCCAGCACCCCTAAAAAGCTAGAGATGATGATATTTGATGATGTGAAAACATCTGAAGCAATTAAGGAGCTCTACAACAGCAATATAGACTTCTACACAATTACGAGAGCGCTATCCCTCGGGTTACTTGGTTATAGAAGTAAGAGGAAATTGGTGCCAACAAGATGGGCTATAACAGCTACAGACACAATCATCAGTAACTTGTTATTAGATGTGGTGAGAGGATTTCAACAGCTTTCAGACACTCTTATATTCTATGGCGAATATCTGTACAATAAGTATCTAATAATCCTCTCACCAGGATCCTACAGAGCTTTATGGATAGAAGTGTGGCATCCCAAAGCCATTTACAACCCAGGTGAGGGATTAGAGTGGTTTGAGGTGAAAGAGCTAAGGCCAAACTCCTTTACAGCTATGGATGGAGGCTTCCTAGCTGCTAGAACAAGTGTTTTGCAATACCTATACTCAATTGGAAGACAGGCCAGGGTAACCATACTTAGGGAGATACTACCACAGTACATATATCCTGTTGGAAATTGGCAGATAAGAGAAACTGTAAAACATGCATTGTCAAGAGGTCCAATACTCAAAAACCCAGTAGAAAGCGAACTTACAAATCTTGTAGAAAGGTTTATGAACGTGCCTAGAGAGGTTTTGAAGAGGTTAATAGAATTTGTTTATGAGAAAAACCAGCTGAAGCTAGATTCTTTCTTCAAGAATCCGCAAAATGCTATACACTTTTCTACTCCTTGAACCATGCAACAGGCTTTATAAAGTCTTTTCCCTGAGCTTCATAAGTCCCTATAGTAAGCTGATAGTATGTCTCAGAGCTCTTCATGTCCTGTACTTTCTCTACCTTTCCCTTAGCAATTATTTCTTCACCCTCCTTCGCTATGTCTATGTATAACCCCTCATAACTTACAATAAGATTCACCTTCCTAGCCTCATCAACCCCCTCGACAACTCTCACATTATCAACTCTATACACAGCAGGCATGAATATGTTATCCCTGGCATCAATCACCCTAGCCCTCACAGAGGCAAGGCCTATCGATTGAAACACTTTTTGCTCCCACTGCTCATTTACCTCCTCCTCAAACTTCACTGGATGTATAGAGAACTGTCTTCCTTTGTAGAGAGCTCTATTCCACTTGTATCTGCTATACAGCTTTATACCCTCCTCAACTGAGAGTGGATGAATACTTGCTATTTCCCTAGCCCATGATTCCAGTAAAGCACCTGCTGGTTGGGAGAAACCTGAATTTGGCTTACTATAGAGTTTTTTCAAGGTCTCTCTCACTCTATAGGAATTTTCAACTCCATAAACAACGAGATCTATGTCTGAGTACTGCAGATTATGTATTTTGAGGAGTATTGAACCTGTAACGCCAAAGTTGCTTAGAGGAACCCCCGATTCCTCAGAAATTCTAGAGGCTATCTCTAGCGCTAGTCTTTCAAGAGCATCTCTAGGTTCTGCACCTATCTCATGCAACCTCTCCTCAGGTTTGTAGTGTTTTGCAATTCTAGTTAGTGGAACCTCAATAAGTTCCACATTTCTATACTCATCAAAAACCACATAATCAGGGTATCTCTCCTTAAGCCACTTCAAAACACTCTTAACACCAGTAGCGCTATAAAATGGCAGTATTCTTCCATACTGAATTCCCTCCCTAGACCACTTAACCCTTATTCTTGATTCCAACCCCCTTACATACTTAAGATAGCTTACAACCCTGCCTCCTGGGTGTACATTACCTATAATACAGAATATGAGGCCTTCAGAACTCTCTATAAAGTCTCTATCCCTAAACCTCCTGACCATAAAAACTCCCACAAGGATATATGGTATTTTAAAAGCTTAAATCTGTTTAAAAACTGCTTATCTCTGAGTTCTACTGCAATGTGATACGCTATGATATCGGAGAGTGAGGTGTATCTCTTTAGAAACGGTGTATTTGAGAAGATTGTTGATAGGGTTGCTGAAGAGGTTGAGGCGAGGATTTATATTGATGGAGTAGAGGTGCTGAGGATAGCTACAGCTCCACACATGCTAAGAGAGCTAGGAATAGGATACGCTCTTGTCAAAGGCTTTGATGTATCAAATGTGCAAACAATTGTGGAAGATAATGCCATACTACTGTTCTACGCATCGCCAGGTAATACCAAGGAGTGTAAATGCGGGGATGATATTTTTATCAATGCACAAAAAGTTTTCGAAATGTTTAGCATTGCAGAGAAATATGCTGAGATGTTTAGGCAAACTGGGTGTTTTCACTTTGCAGCATTATTTACAGTAGAAGGCAAGCTAATAGAGATTGTTGAGGATGTGAGTAGGTTTGCTGCTTTGCTTAAACTGATAGGGAGGGCTTATAGTAGGGGTGTTAATTTCTGTAAAACAGTACTCATAATGTCTTCTAGAGCTGCGCAAGAAATGGTTAGAATTGTATCCTCTATTTGTATACCTATAGCAGTTTTTCGCGGAGCTCCAACGAGAAAAGCTATAGAGATTGCGAAAAGCTGTAACACAACACTAATAGCTCATGTTAGGGATGGTAGATTCACTATTTATACTGGTTTTCAAAGGGTTTTACACGAAGTGAAATCATGATTATAGGGATTGTAACGAGAAATCCCAGTAGCTGGGCTTCATCAAACCTGGTGAGAGCTTTTGAAGCTCTTGGACACAAGGTGCTACCATTTAGGTTCAGCGATATTGTGGCTCATATAGGTGATAAGCTCAAGTTATTCGTGCAAGGTATGAACATTCTCGAAACGGTTTCAGCAATAGTTGTCAGACCCTTTGGCAGGGTTAGCTTGGATCAGGCCATCTTCAGAATAGACCTGCTATATGCAATTCAAGATAATGGAATACCTGTATTCAATAAGCCTGAGGCTATAGAGAAATGCGTTGATAAGTTCAGAGCTCTGGTCACGCTTCTAGCAGCAGGCATCCCTGTCCCCAAGACACTAGTAACAGAGAGGTCTAGTCTAGTCTTGAGAGCGCTTGAGCTTCTTGGAAAAACACCTTATGTAGTGATAAAGCCTATGTTCGGTTCGAGGGGGCATGGAAGCACGAGGATTAGGCTCAGGGATAGGGATGTGTTATGGGAGGTTGTGAGAGCACTTACCTTCACCAGACATACAGCTTATTTACAAGAGTTCATACAGCATAGAGGTGTTGATATAAGGGCGTTTGTGCTCGGAGATAGGGTGCTGGCAGCAATGTATAGAGTTGCTCCTGCTGGTGAGTGGAAAACTAATGTTGCTAGAGGAGGTTTGCCGAAGAGGATAGATAGGCTGGATCCTGTAGCTGAGGAAATAGCTGTAAGGGCTGTAAAGATTTTGCATTGCGATATAGCCGGTGTGGATCTAGCATATGCAGATGGAAGGTATTACGTCTTTGAGGTTAATAGCCAGCCTGGTTGGAGAGGGCTTCAAACAGTTTTTCCAGAGATTGACATAGCTATGGAAATAGCGAAGTATGTTGTGGAAAAAACGAAAAAGTGAAGCAATAGAAAATTCTATTCCTCAAAATATTGCTACAAAATTCCAGCAGCCTTCTTAATGATGTTATAGTTCAGTTTTCCTGCCTTAAATAGTGCACCTGTCTTAATGTTATTCACAGCTATTACAGCTGGTGCAAATATTGATGGATCTACCTTGTACAAGAAGTCCCAGCCAAACTGCTTAACTAGCTCTGTAAATGACTTCCCATAGTCTTTAGAGGCAGCGCTAGGCGTTTTCTCTACAAACTCCTTTAGCCTGGAGTCATCAGGATAATCCACTAGGTAGTATGTGGCTCCTCCATAGAGTAGCATGTCATTTGTTTTACCAGCCATGGCAAGCGCATCTCCTTGCAATGGCGCAACTGGGCATACCCCAAACCCATATTTCACGCTTTTTAAGTCAAAGCCCAGTGTATCGAGCTTAAAAAGCCCTGTCTCTACAATTCTCGCACTCACTTGCACAGAGCCAGCTATGCTAGCAGGTGAAACAAGTACAAGGTATAGGTTTTCAGGCTTTACCCCAGTTTCCCTAGAGATATACTCCACAACACTCTCTGTAGGGATCTTCTCTGTTTCCAATACCAGCACAGCTTCGTCAGAGGTCTCAGAATACCCTATCTTCTCAAATAGTTTCTTAGGCTTCCTAGCAAGGGCCCTTGCCGGCCCACTCCCATTAGCAAAAAAGTCCCCTACTTGAATCCTCCAACCAGCTAACTGAGAAGCCATGCATGCCTCAATGGGATGATCTGTTGATACAGCAACTGCAGGGAGATGAATATCATCAATAGTGAAATACGTTTTTATAACATCTGCTAAGCCTCCTAGGCACATCTTTGATACAAAAATCCCCATTTCAAAGCTACCCAGAGCTTTGACCCCAGCATCTATAAGTACAGCTTTTCCCACTCTTGATACAAGTACCTTTAACTCTTCCTCTCTATCAATAACATCCTTAGCAATGCGTGTTGCAAGTTTGTTCATCGATATTGGCATGACTTACACCTCTTCCACCAAACTCTTGTAGAACTCCAGCAAACTCTTATTATCTTCATAAGATATCTGTAAGAATCCTCTTCCACCAACAACGGCATCCCCTATGAAGCTCAGAAAGGGCTTCTTAAACTCCATACCCCTAACCTTAAGTAAAGGTATGTAGGAATCTACATAGAAGCTTGGTAAAATGCCCTTGACCACCCCTCCTATCACAATTCTTCCACCAAGCATCTCGAGTCCTGGGTAAAGCCCTGCACCCTCCTTAACAACTATTGTGCCTCCAGTCATGGAGCTTCCCACAAGATTTCCTGCACTCTTCTCAACAACTATTGTGCCTCCAGTCATACCCAAACCCACTTCTGAGCCTGCATTTCCATGAATTACTATGCTCCCCTTCTTCATACCTTTTCCAGGCTTTTCACCTTGCAACTTACTTCCAACTCTATGACCAGCATTTCCAAATACTTCAATAATTCCATCTTTCATTTTACAGCCTAGATAATTTCTGACACTTCCATGAATCATTATTACACCTCCACGCATTTTATACCCTATGAAGTGCCCTGCATCACCTCTTATCACTATCCTTCCTCCACTCATCTTATACCCTATGTAACATATCTTACTCGTGCTACCTTCAATAACTATATCTATCTCCTTAGGATCTGCAGGAGCTTTTTCGGGACCTATAACCTCGAACAGCTCTCCTACTGTGGTTTCCCAACCTCCTTCTAGAACCCTAAACTTCTTTATCTCATCAATAGCCCTATCTGCAAACCTATCTGGAGACACCCACCTAGCATCGACTAAAACCTTTGGGACAGCCTTGAGCTTTAGTGTAAATGTTACAGGCACCCCCATCACCTACCTTAAATATGTTTTTGTAGAGATTCTCATTGGCTTAGCTATCTCATTTTCCTTGATTACAAAGCTCTCGAGAGCTACAGTGTACAGCTCTCTAAACTTTGCTTCAAGCACCTTACTAAGCTCCTTCTCCAGCTCTGCTGGCATCTCTGGATCAATGTAAAATGTTCTCCCATACACAGTCTTCACAATTTCGCCATCCCTAACAATAATTTCGCCATCCTTAACCACGAGCCAAGCTCTTCTAAATGCTTTGACAACTCTCTCATAATCCTTGCTTATATCCACTACACGTGGATCAATATCATATACAACTATATCAGCATCAGCACCTACTCCGAGATGCCCCTTAAACCTCTCTAAACCAAGGAGCTTTGCAGGTGCTGCTCTAGTCATTATAGCTAAGTCGTATAGTGTATACTCCCTATCTATAGATGGCAAGGAGCATCTCTTAAGCGCTCTCTGATTAACCTTCTTCATAGTATCTTCCCTAGCCTTCCTGCTGATAAGCCATGCAAACACCTTTGGATAGTCTGTAAATGGACCTGCATTTGGATGATCTGTGGTTATAAAAATTCTCCAAGGATCTCTAGCTAGTAAAGCCACCTCTAGACCTATTGCCCACTGAACTGTGTTAACATAGCTCTTACTCCTATACCTGTAAGGCACTATACCAGCAGCTGCATCAACTTCTGTATCAGAATTGAACCACTTCCACCTAGTTAAGTGATATAATACAAATTCAAAGGGGGCGTCAGCGGTCATTGTGGTCACAGGCCTATCTAAAATCACTTGTCCAAGGTCTAGCGATATGTATGGATTTGCATTGAGCTCCTTAGCTATATCCTCACCACCACTCTCTAACGTAGCCCATGAATCCCCTTTATATCCAGTGAACTGGACATGTGTTATATGCATTGCAAGACCCTCACCAACCTTGGTAATATCCCTTGCTGTAGCCATGGTTTTTAACGTTGTCATGTAGTTTCCTGGATAGCCAAGCCTATTGCAGTGAACATGTATTTTATGAGGTATGTTAAGAAGCTGTGTAACATCACCGATCACTTTTATGAGCTCTCTTGGTGTAAAGCCATACTCGGGCATCGGATCATCAATATCGAGGCCAGATCCCTTTATAATCCAAGCAACATCAGAACCGGGATCCACAAGCTTTAATGCATATGTCTTTGTCGCCTTTAACAGCCATGCGTAGTATGCTGCCAGCAAATCTCTCCTCCCCTCCTTAATTAGATCTAGAGAAACCCAGTTAGAATCCACAAGTACGAAAGCCATTTTATCTATCATTGGAATGGCGTTGAGTTCATGATGTGTATGCCTAGTTTTTATAGGTGGGGTAGCTGGCTCTGCTACTAGTGTAAAGCCCATTCTAGCATATTCATAGCCTATTCTAAATACATTTGGTGTTGTGAGACCTGTTTCAGCTCTTTTATAAGGTAGAATGTGTGGTATGTTAGTAAGGTAGTGATCTTCTGGTCTCATAAGCCTTCCAGTATTTACCTTCGGCCCTGCTATATGGCTATGCACATCTATACCCCCAGCCATCACAACCCTACCCTTAACATCAATTACTATAGCTCTTGACTCATCTACCTCCTTTAAATCAACTATCTTCCCATCCTTAATCGCTATATCCATAACCTCCCCCTTAATGTTGTTAAGAGGATCAATCACAAATCCGTTCTTAATTATTATCTGCGTCAAGATCTCAACCCCTTCAAAGCTCTAACCTTTTCAACGAGATTTGTGAGGATCTTTACATCGCAGAGAACCCCAGGTGGAGGTTCAACAACTTTTTTCATGTAAATGGAAACTCCATCCATTCTATAGGCAGTACCTTCACACTCTATTCCAACGAGCCCAGCAGGTATTATCACATCTGCAAATGCTGCTGTAAGAGACCACTTAGCATCTACTACAATCACTGGTATTTTGGAGAGATGCTCAACAGCTTTTCTTGGAAAGTGTGCAACAGGATCACTAGCAATTATGAGTGCCGCATCCACATCGCCATTTGTAAGCAGGTCAACAGCTGTTGTAACCCCTGGCACCATTCTTGGAAAGCCCCTAGAGAAGTCAACGGCGTAGGGATACCCTGTTAACCATAGTGAAGCCTGGTTAGCGCCAGTAACATTGTAATGCCCCCTCATTGGGAGTAGCACAAACTTTGTCCATTCGTTAAGCTCTTGCACAAGCCTTATCACAGCCTGGATATTCCTCAGCTTTGCACCTGTTTGCGTAACCCCCATGCCGAAGAATATCACACCATACCTCGCAGTTCTAAAAATCTCTGCAAGTTCATATATCTTCTCCCTCGGAACCCCTGCAACAGTAAGGCTCTCTATATCCAGATCCTTTAGAGCCATTCTCAATGCAGTTATCAGCTCAAGATCTCTGCCAGGCTCTACCTGGACAAATATGTCAGACATATCAGCAGTCATAGTCTTTCGAGTATCTATAACCACAACTTTTCTATCTCTTCTACCCTTTCTAAACCTGCCAATAGCTGTGATAAGCCTTGTGATGTGATTTCCATGAGCCTCTCTTGCATTTGTGCCCCAAAACACTATAACATCTGCTAGGTGAAGCACTGGTGCAAATGTCATATACACACCTCCAACTTCCTGAACAGCTAGCACGGTCGGGCCATGGCAAACCGTAGATGTGTTATCAACAACGCCTCTCACAATCTCTGCAAGCTCTATAGCAACCTCTACAGCTTCCACACATGTGCTGGAAAGCCCATAGATAAGGGGGTACTTAGAGCTAGCAAGAATCTTTGCAGCTTCCTCTAAAGCCCTATCAAAATCCACGCTAGTTAATGAGCCATTCATCCTCATATAAGGCTCTAGAATTCTGTGCTTGTGGTAGTTAAGGAATTTGGCTATGGATACAGCACAGCCCCCAACATTTCTAACAATTCTATTTCCATCAACCTCTATCTTGAGGTAGTCACATAGATCTCCGCAGAAGGGGCATGAAACACTTTCAAAAAATTTCCTCTCTCCACTCTTCAAAGGCAAATCTTTTGCAAAAACCTCTAGGTTCTTAGCCCCCAATAACTTCAAAACATCTCTAAGTGTTGTTACTTGTTCTTCTGATACCCTTACCTCAACTTCAGTAGTTTTAAATGTTGGTATGCCCATGCCATCCGTATCCCCATCAACCAAAAGGTTTGCTATAGGCCCCATAGGTATGAATATAGTGCCTTCCGCAACTCTATCACTAGGCTTTACAAGAGCTACAATACCATTGCCATTGCTAAATATCTTCACCCTGTCTCTCACACCCAGCTTTTTAATATCGCTGGGATTCATCTCTATTGTTGTAACGATTTTGAAGTAGCTCTCAGACCACTTCCCCTCACTCTCCATGTACATCCCTTGAGACAGGCTTCTACCAGTATTAAGTATGAACTTAGCGTTTGACACAGATTACACCTTGACCTCCAAATCCTTTACCATTTCAAGAGCATCTTTCAAATATAGCAAATAGGGACCCAGTTTGCCACCATAGTTACCAGCATCAATCTTAACAACGCCTGGAACTGTTGCAGCTGCCTTTATAGCAACGCCCATCGCCTTTAAGACATGCTCCTTCTTCAACCCATTTATAACTATTTCAAATACGCTATTGACCTCAGGAGGGATTCTAGTCTCCTTAACAATGTTTTTGAGTGTTGGACAATACAAGTGGTTTGTAGTAGCTCTGAGCTTTGGATACTTGAGTGAGCCCACTTTTGAACCTGACCTCACAATACCTCCTGGAAACGGTGTTATAACGCCCCTCGCATACCTCCTAATAGCTTTAACAGCTCTCTCTGCAGCCTCTAACCCAGCTTCTCTACTTCTAGCCAAGATCAGCATATTTCCGCCAGCAACAGCTTTCACAACACCAAATGTGTCTTCAATTATGAACTCCCCCTCCATAACTGGTATCCTCCAAACTCTCCTACCATTCAAAACATCTTCTTTCTCAAAACCATCTCCAAACTTGGCCAAAGCCCTTCCCACAGCCATTTTCCTACGCGCTTTTGGAAGACCATTAAACGCTGCTGTAGTGGGTGCTGTTAAAATGCATTGGCCAACTCTAGTCATGGTCACAATTTTCAGGTTTGCAGGGTCTTGGTGATAGAATTGAATAGATGCTCCATACCTACCATCAGGAGTTGCATTTGGTGAAAGTAATGCCTCTATACCACACTCCCCAGGACTAGCAATAACAGAAGTGCCAAAACCTGTGGCAACACGGGCTGCAGTTAAAGCCCACTTCCTATCTACAGCAGTTATAATGATCCTTGTTGCATACATCGGAAAAGCTTCTGCAAATGTATCCTCAATAACTACTTCGCCTAGTTTTAAACCCAAGCCAAACGCCCAAGTAAGGTGTATAGCTTTACACATAATAAAAGTTTTTATTAGTTATAGAGCAAGAGTAGTATTGCAGTTTTTGTCGAGGCACAGTGTATTGCTTAAGGTATTCAGAATTAAGAGTAGTTACTGGTACCCTGGTACAGATGTGTATGCAAAAGTTGCTGAGCTTGTAAAACCTGTGATTCGAGACCAGGATTTTGTTGTTGTATCGGAGAAACCAATTTTAATAGCCCTTGGCTCTATATATGATGAGAAAGTCATTCCTCTAGACTCACTAACAGAGTTTGTTACAAAGGTTCTGAGCAGCCTCTGGCTCAGCTTCTTCAGAAAGTTTCCATCGCCAGTTGTAGAGGAGGCGCTAAGAAATACCTCTCTGAAGAACCTAGCTAAGCACAAAAAGCTTGTTCTCAAATACAGCTCTCTGCTGCACTTTCTCAAGCCTGTTTCAGAAGCCGGTATAGATGCTTCGAACCTTCCCTACCACTACGTGGCGATACCTATGCGTGGCATGAGCAAAGTTGTAGAGGGTATAAGAAGGACCTTGGCAGAGAGGCTAGGGGTAAACGTAAACGTTATGGTGATAGACAGCGATAGAATGGTTGTTTTTAAGAGGTGTAGAGGCATTGCCATAGCTCCGAGACCAACTGAATACAGATATGTAATTGACTTGGGTGTGCTCAGCTATATCATGAGATTCCTACTTGGGGGAAAGGTAAGGCTCTATCCAACAATAGTAGCCTACGCAGGAAAGCAATACCCCCTCCACCTACTCCTAAAAATAGCTAAAAAAGCTGACAAAGCAATCATGAGTGGGTTAGGGAGAACAGCCATAGAAATGCTGAGAAATCTAAACAAGACCTCTTTCGATGAAGTGAAATGGAGTGATATGAATAAAGCCAAGCACTACCCAATAGCAATAGTGAGAATACTGCACAGCCAACACCCTGCAACAAAGATATCTAGACACAATACCAATAGATTTCTTTAAAGAGAATTGAGCAGTACCTCGAATCTCCATAGTCTGTGCTTACCTGATTTTAATTTCCATGCATATATGGCTAGCCCATCCATATATCCTTTATGCATAAGAAATGTTTTAAATACTACGGCTGTTTTGTTCACATTAGGTGTAAAAGCATGTCTCTATCTGAAGAATTTGTAAGTGCCATTGTGAATTTAGATGAGGCAAAAGCTATTAATTTGACTAGGAAGAGGCTTGAGGTTGGTGAGGATCCTCTTAAGATTCTAGATGATTTGACTAAGGCTGCTAATGTTATTGGTGAGAAGTATGAGAAGGGGAGTTCTTCATAGCTGACCTTGTTATGGCTGGTGAGATTCTTAAGGAGGTTTCTGATCTTGTTAGACCTAAGCTTAAGGAGCTTGGTAAGGCTAGAGAGCCTATGGGTAGGCTTGTTATAGGTACTGTTGAGGGTGATATACACGATATTGGCAAAAACATTGTTATTACTATGGCTGAGGCAGCCGGTTTCGAGGTTATTGATCTAGGTGTTGATGTATCTCCACAGAAGTTTGTAGAAGCAATACAGAAGTACAACCCTGACATTGTTGGCATGTCTTGCCTAATTACAGTTGGTATTGAGTCTATGAAGAAAACTGTTGATGCAATTAAAGCTGCTGGGCTTAGAGATAAGGTTAAGATAATCCTCGGCGGTGGTAGAGTAGATCAATACGCATGTGAATATGCAGGGGCAGATGCATGGACAAATAGTGCAGCAATGGGAATAAGAATTATGTTAAAGTGGATGGAGGAAAAGAAGAGGTGAAGAATGTGAGTAAACAGCCAATAGATGAATGGATTGAAAGGCATGAGAAAGAACCTGATGTAGTGGCTAAGGAGAAGGCTGATAGATTTCTAAAGGTTATAGAGCTTAAGACTCCTGATAGAATTCCTGTAGCAGGTGTTGCAGGAGACTTCCTCTGTAGCTATACTGGTATTACATGGTATGACTTGTCCTATGAGCTTGACAAAATCCCTTCAGCAGTGCTCAAGTTTTTGCATGACTTCCCAAGTGACTGGGGCGTAGTGTTCGCACCTATGATGCTAGAGGGCTTCATACTTGCACTAGCATTTGCTGACTTCCCAGACTTCTCAAATGTCATAAGATTCTTAACAGGGCCCGTGCACGACATTTTGAAGGATAGGTGGAGTCAATGGGCTGGTAGAGAAATTCCTCCCACTTATCACCCACAGTTTAGAGGAGGGGAGTTTATGAGGCCTGAGGAGTACAAGAAGCTCATAGAGAACCCTGTGGAATTTATCCATAGCACAATACTGCCTAGGGCATGCCCAGGGCTGGGTAAGCCAGGTACTGCTTAGTGGAATGGTGCTTGGATAAGAATTGGCATGACAATGCAAAAGATATCTACATTCCAGGCACAGCTCTTCACAGAGGTTATGAAGAGAGGCAACCCATTATTCCCCATGACTAATGCGTACACACCTGCAGATGTCATTGGAGACTTCCTCAGGCACCCAACAGGTGCTATGCTCGATATTAGGAGATATCCAGACGACTTCAAAATGGCATGTGAAGTGCTTGTAGAGCACATCCTCAAGGTGGCTACAGCAATACCACCAATACCACCACTCACACAATTCTTCATACCGCTTCATCTAAATGAGATGCTGCCACCAAAGTTTTACAACGAGTTCTACTGGCCCTACTTGAAGAAGATAATTGAGACTCTGGTTGCAAAAGGCTACAAGGGGTTCATATTCTTTGAGGGGGATCACCTGCCACATGTAGAGACAATACTTGAGCTACCAAAGGGCTGGGGCATAGCCTGGTTTGAGAGGCCCAGGGACTTCATAAAGGTTTGGGAGGCTCTAAAAGGTCACACAACGGTTATGGGAGGAGTACCAGTATCGCTTATAGCAGGTGGAACCCCAGAGAAAATAGATGAGTATATAAAGAATCTCTTAAACAAGATAAAGCCTGAAGGAGGGTTTATGCTATCACCTGGAGTAAACGAGCTGCCTGCTGGGACTTCTGTTGCTAATGTGAGAGCATATATTAATGCAGTTCTCAAATACGGTGTATACTAGGCTCAAAACACTTTTTATAAACAATAGTATTTTAATATTTTTACTGTTGCTCAAAAAACTTAAAAATACTTTATATATTACTTAGAGTACTTGAAGGTAAGGGTATATGGCTCAAAAAGTTCCTGAACAAAAATACTCTTTAGTGCCGGTGTGCTTCTAGCTCTCTCAGCCCTGTTGGCGGGAGCAGGTTTTGGAATCTATGGGCCAACTATAGTGCTACATGCTCTAGAACTAGGGTTGGCCAGTTTTCCCATGGGTTTTGGCTATCCACTGCTAGATTTCATAGCTGATGGGCTGACACTCAGTATGCACTATGCTGGATCTCAGGAGGAACTGTGAGGAGATTTACGTGGCTACATCCTTTCTACACTATCCATGAGAATCCTGACTACATCATTTAATATTTGAATCTCCATTTTCTACACCACCTGCTCCTCTATAAGTGTCACAGAACTCTGCTCTATAACACACCATCTTGTAGTCTTCTAAATCTCTACCTCCTAATCTCACAGCAGGCTCTATAGTCTTGTTCGGTACTATTTGCTTTCCATTTTATGTTTTTAAGCAAGACTTTAGCAAGTTTTAAAGACTGTTATTGGTCTTGAAATATCTTGTGAATATTTGCGAATGGCTCTGAGAAGTCGTTATGGTGCGTAGGTTTGGGGGAAGTGTATGCAACTGAAAGTCTTGCTTTCTAGTGCTGGGAGGAGGTTGGTGAGGTGTCTTTATGTCAGAATCTGATGTGCTTAATGAAGAGTTGAGGAGTTGGCGTGGGTGGGGGGCTGGTACTCACAAAGAAGATGTTGTTTCTTCTCATGAGTGTAATGCGGTAGGTGATAGAAGAAGGATTTTTCTAGTGGTTTCTGTTGCTATTCTGACTAACTTCATGACGGGTTATAATGCGAGGCTTGCTGTTGTTGGTTTACCTAGTATTGCACATGATATTGGTGCTGATATCTGGAGTATGATGTGGATTATTCAGGGCTATATGCTTGGCTCTACATTTGTACAGCTTGTTGTAGGGAGGTTGGCAGATCTCTTTGGAAGGGTGAAGCTATTTAACTTAGGTATTCTGGTGTTTACGATAGGTGCGCTGGCTTCTGGCTTTAGTGCGCATCCATATGTCCTTGCGTTAACCAGGCTTTTGCAGGGGCAGTAATATTTATTAGGGTCTTTTAGGATTGTTTATTGTTGGTCAGGGTCTAGATATGAGTAGTGAGCCTGAGAGGTTGTTGAAGTCTAGTGAGTTCTGCGGGGTTGTTGGTATTAGTTATCGTACTTTTAAGAGGTGGGTCTCTGAGGGTAGGATAAGGGTTGTTAGAACACCGACGGGTAGGATTAGAGTCCCCTACAGCGAGGTTGTGAAGATTCTTGGTGGTAAACCTATTGAAGGAGAGATTAGAGCTGTTATCTATGCACGTGTAAGCTCATCTGATCAGAAGAGCGACTTAGAGAGGCAAATACAGTACTTGATACAGTATTGCTCATCTAAAGGATATAGAGTTGTTGGTGTGTTAAGCGATATTGCAAGTGGTTTGAAGACCGATAGGAGAGGGTTGCTAAAGCTCTTCGACTACGTTGTTAACAGGCAGGTGGATGTGGTTGTAGTGACATATGGGGATAGGCTGACGCGATTTGGCTTCGAGTATCTGGAGTACTTCTTCAACAAGTACGGTGTTAGAGTAGAGGTTGCCTTTGGAGAGGAGCCCAAGGATGCTTACTAAGAGCTTGTAGAGGACTTAATAGAGATTGTAACTTCCTTCGCTGGGAAGCTTTATGGAATGCGGAGTCATAAGAAAAAGAGGCTCGTAGAGGGATTCAAGAAGTTATTAGAGGAGGTTGAGAAGAGTGAGTGAACTCACTAGAACAGTTGTTGTGCCGAGTGTTAAGCTCACTGAGAGGAAGCTCGCAGTCTTTAAGGAGCTTGAAGAGCTCTATAGGCAGATTCTCATAGAGCTTGTGAATTATGGATTTAGAAACAGCATCGACTCGTTCACCAGGTTGAAGAGGGATAAGTATCGTGAATTGCGTGGAAAATTCCTGCAACTACCAAGCCACTATGTTCACACTGCATGTCAAGACGCTTCTACTAGGATTAAGAGCTTCAACAAGCTCAAGAGGAAGGGTTTAGCAAAGTCTGAGAGACCTGAGGTTAATAGGGTCTCAATATGGCTAGACGACCACCTGTGGAAGCGTATAGGATACACAACAATCCTCATCTACACCCACAGAGGATGGATACCAGTAGAGCTGGTGCCTCACAAGCTGTGCTGGAGGTACATTAACAATGGATGGGCTCTGAGAACACAGCCGAAGATAAAGATTAACTATAGACGTAAGAGGCTGCTAGTATACTTCGTGTTTGCCAAGGCTGTTAATGTTGATGAAAATGGTGCTGAACATGTTATTTCTGTCGATGTTAATGAGGATAACGTGGCTGTCAAGGTTCTCGATAAGGTGTGTATCCTTGAGACTGGGATTAGGAGGATTACCATCGGATACGCTAGGTATAGAGAGGTTGTGCAGAGTGTTAAGGGCAATGGATATGTTTGTAGAGCTATTCGTGGTAGGGAGGGTAAGAGGAAGAAGGATATTAGGTTGAAGATTGCGAACATAGTTTCTAACACAGCTGAGAAACTCAACGCTGTGGTCGTGTTGGAGAATCTACCCGAGCAGTGCCCTAGGAATATGATTAGAGATGTCAGAGACCCGGCACTGAGGCATAGGATATACCAAGCAGGGTTCAGAGGAATTGTTAGAGCTATTGAGGAGAAGTGCTTGGAGAGAGGAGTCTTTGTGGCTAAGGTGGACCCGAGGAACACTTCATCTAAATGCCCGTTTTGTGAGTCTAAGCTGATGAGGGGCAATGCCCCAAGGCAACTCAAATGCCCCAAGTGCAGGTTTAGAGCTGGCAGAGATGTAATTGCAGTTTTAAACCTCGAGAAGAAGTATTTAACTCTCAAGGGGTGCGTGCCGTTCACCCCAATGCCCATTGACCCCACTCCAGAGGTAGCAGTGCTACCAATGAAGGGGTGGGTGAGGAGAAAGTCCTTAGATGAAACCCTGAAAAACCCTGAAATGAAGGGAATGACCATCTAGGGACAAACGGCTTGGAGGCGCTTTTCTAATGAATCTCTCTGTCACTATACTAGCGGACAACATTCCTTTGAATATGTTGGGGAGGTGGCTGGGATTTACGCAAGTGGTGTGGAGAGCTGGGGCTGTGATAGGGCTTACACTCAGTGGTTTTATAATTGATTTCCTTGGCTGGAGATGGATCTTCTTATCACAGATTCCAATAGGGTTGCTGACATGGTTTTGGAGTTCAAAGACTTTGAAAGAGGTTTATAGATCTGTTGAAAGGCCTAGAATAGATTTTGCCGGTTTTGGACTCTTCACAACATCAATAACGATTCTGTTGATTTCCCTAACACTCATAGGCTATGGGTATGGCTCTACTTCAAGAGAGTTGCTAGTAACATCAATAGTGTTGCTTGGGCTATTCGTACTCTGGGAGTTAAAAACATCTTCACCAGCTCTCGATCTCAAGATTTTTAAGATATGGCAGTTCACTGGAGGTATAGTGGCACAACTCTTTTACTCAATAGGCTTCGGGGCTTCGCTAACATTGCTCTCAATATATCTTCAAACTGTTGAAGGTTTCAGCTCTTCGCTAACAGGACTACTTCTAATACCATTCGAGTTAGCATATCTAGTCTCAGGTGTTGTAGGTGGGTGGCTCTCAGATCTTGTAGGCTTCGTTCCGATAACCATAGCTGGGCTAGCAATTGCGTCAACAGGGCTCTACACCTTCACCAAGCTACCATCCATAACAACACTACTCATAGGCGAAGCACTATTTGGTGCAGGTGCAGGGCTATTCGTATCACCAAACACAAGCTCCATAATGTCCTCAGTTCCTCCACAAAGAAGAGGTGTAGCCTCATCAATAAGAACACTGAGCTTCAATCTAGGCTTCATACTAAGCCTCAACTTCTCAATACTCACAATGACACATTATATGCCATATGAAGTAGCATCACAGCTAATTGCATTAGGCGAATCCATGAATACGCAACAGCTCCCAGCCATCGAAGTAAGGGAACTAGATGCTGCCATTAAGCACTCCTTCCTCATACAAGCAGTTATAATGGCTCTAGGAATACCCTTCAGCATTGCAAGATTCAAAAAACCCCACAAAACTAATCCCCTTTCCAGCTATAAGTAGAGGTCTTTCAATTACAAATAGAATCCTGAAAACAATATAACACTATTCAAATTAATTAACAAAACAAGGCAGAGCAATTCAGAAGATCATAGACTCAATAAAAATCACTTTACTGCAACAAAACATAACATGAAAAAGAAATGCAGCAAACAGAAATGAGAATGCTAAACACAAAAGAAATTGATTAAAAACAATAAAATCTAAGAATATTTGAGAACATATATTGCTCAACATACATAGATAGGGAGGTACCAGCAGTTATTGGCATTTCAACAGCGTTTCGCATACCATATAAAGTTGTGAAACAGTTTTAATTCATCGTTTCGCATCCATCCTATGGCAGGTGTAGTCAAATAGATATGGAGAGCCTTGAGCTCTTGAAGAAAGTCCTTCGCCCTTCAGAATAGGGAGGAGAATGACTTATCCAAGTAGCTGGTTAAATATCTTATTTATGTTGCTACCGCTTTTCTTCACCACCTCCATAAGCTCTCTGCTATTCTCTATAACTGTTTTTAGTCTAGAGATTTGCTCAAAATCCTTCCTCCTCATTGGTATTGCTTGCATGTATGCATAGTCACTGCAGCACTCCTTTATTGCTGAGAGTTCGTAGTACTCGAATTCAGTCCATGAGTCTGTGCGAAATATTGCTATGGGTGTGTAGAACCTAAGTGTTCTTGGTATAACCACGCCACTTCTCTTAAATACTCTGATAAGCATGTTGTTAAAGATGAACCTTCTGTTACTGCACTTAGCTATAAATAATATGTAGAGTCCTTCCCCCAGCTTTAGGAGTAGTAGATCATGTCCCTTTCTCTCGGCAACTATTGTGAAAGCTAGTGCAGTTTCTGAACTAGGTAGAAGTGCTATAGAGTTGTTTAAAGCTATGCCTCTAAACCTTTTCTCACAATAGAAATCAAACTTTTTAAAGGTGCTCGTCATGAGCACAACTAGAACTCTGTATCTATTCAAGAGATTTGATATCTTTTCAGCTTTGTCAATGCTCATAATTTTCCAGCTCGCGAATTATCACTTCACATTTTTACCATTTGCTCTAGTCATTCTGAAAGCAACTAACAAACTCTATAGTTATCATGAACTTGAAGTCGTTGTTAGCTACAAGCTTCTAGACCTCTTAAATCTTTTTAAATTTATGGGCTTGACATATGATATCAGTTCAAGACAGCTACTGCTTAGTTGGTGTTCTGAGCTATGGTTGTTATTTGCGTTGGTAGTTTAAATCCAACTAAGTTAGAGGGGGTTAGAAGAGCCTTTAACGCATTTTTCAGTAGTGCTGAGGTTAGAGGCTGCATTGTGGAGACAGGCTTACCGTTACAGCCAATAGGACTTGAAGTAACAATGCTGGGTGCTAGGGTTAGAGGGGAGAAGGCTCTACAGCGTTACAATGATTGCGAATTTGGTGTAGGGGTAGAAGCAGGGTTCATACCGATAGGCAAAGATTACTATGATGTGCAGGTAGCTTACATCATTACTAAGGATGGATCATCAGCTTATGGATTTTCGTCAGCCTTCCCACTGCCCAAGAAATTCGTTGAACAAATTCTCTCCGGCACCTATAAAGAGCTTGAAGAAGTTGTAGATAGCTACTACAGAACTAAGAAAATAGGTGAAAAAGGGGGTTTCATAAAGCTGCTCACAAAAGGTGTTATAACTCGGGAAGATTTGACCTACACTGCAGTTGTTATGGCCCTCATACCCTTCATCAACAGAGAGCTGTACCACTAGCATCTTAGAGCTCTACAGAAAGAATCCTCATAACCTTTTAAATACTCAAACCCTCTTACCTTCATAGTATTACTAAGTTTATAGAATCATCCAAACTAACCTCCTTACCCTTCTTAGCTTTAAACTACATTCAAGACGTTTAAGCTCCTTACCAAACTCCTATTAATCTAATGCTACATTTTGAATCCATTGTTAATAAATTTACTTGAATGCTATGCATTTATAGATGAAGTTACTCTTTGGATGTCCTGAGCACTAGTGCTACGCCAATGACTGCTAAGACTAGGGCAATAATTTCAATTAACTCGATCCTCTCGCTTAGGATTATGGCGGCAAGAGTGCTTGCTATTACAGGTTCTGTTAGCGCTATTGATGTCACGGTAGAGCTTTTATAGAACTTGAGGAGGTAGTTCATGACAGTGTGTCCACCTACCATAGGAACTACTGCTAATGCTAGTAACCAGGGCCAGGAGGTTGGGAGATAGCGAAACACATTGTCTCTCAAAATAAGGCTATAAACAAAGGTTGCAATGGATGCTATAAGATATGCTATTGAAGAGTATTCAGCTGTTGCCATATATTTCCTGGAGAGCCTGCCCATGTAGAAGTATAGTGCTGCTGCAATTGAAGCTAGAAATGATTCCACTACACCAAGAACCTCTGGCAAAGAGTTTATAGCAAGCGTTTTGCTAAAGAGAAGAACAACAGCTGTGAATGCCATCACCATGCCTATCACTGTCTCAACATCGACCCCCTCACCCCTAAACACCTCTACCAACACCAGGTGTACAGGATAAAGCACAACAACAGTTGTACTTACAGCTACAGAAACCCTAAACAAGGAGTCCATCCAAAGCATGAAATGTATTGAAAGAGCAAGACCTGCTACAAAAGGGTATAACAACTCCCTAAAACGCTGTAAAGACTTGGGCCTAGCATTGCCTACAACTATCAATAACAAGACTGAGGCTATAAAGAGTCTCCAAAAAGCACATGCCACAGGAGATGCTTGGGAAATTCTCACTAAAATAGACGCAGAGCCTATGCTCAATGAAGCCACGATATATAGTGGTATATGAACCTTTTTAACCATAGAGCACCAGCCCTTGGCATTGCCTAAGATCAGCGTAACTATCATTGAAATGATAAATCTGGGCTTTCTACAGTTTGTCCTGAGATGCTATAAATGCTATTGTGAGACTACATATCTGCATAATACTATTTTTAATTCAGCGCATACTTTGAACCAACTTGTCAGAAGACCAAATTATGATGTGTATTGGGGGGTTGCATGCAAATAATAGACCCTGGCACAATAGGAATACTAGCTCTACAAATATTTGCTATAATGGATCCTCTAGCAGCTGTGCCAACACTTCTCGATGTAATATCACTTCTTCCGGAAACTGAAGGCAGAAAACTTGTGGATAAGGCAGCGCTGGCAATATTCATTTTGCTCACTATATTCACCATAGCCGGAGGCTATATACTCATGCTTTTTGGGATAAGCATATCCTCATTTAAGATGGCAGCAGGAGCTATATTAATGGCTACAGCTATTGATACGTTGATAACGGGTCATAAGCCTGAGAAGATAGAGGTCGGCACTTACATAATAGTCCCGATAGCCACACCACTAATTGTGGGGCCTGGGACTATGACCCTGCTCATAACCTCTGCCAGAGTATATGGAATACTTAACACACTGACAGCGGCGTACATAGCCTTTGCATTTACTTACATAGTTCTTAGAACAGCTCGAGGACTGGCTAGAGTAGTTGGAGAAACCTTTATTCATGGGCTTGGCAGGTTCATGTCAATAATAATAGCATCATTCGCAATAGAGATGATGACATCTGGCATAAGCGAGTATATAGAGAGCTTGAAGACTGCAAAATAGGAAATATCTTGTTGTTTACTCTATTGTTGTTCTCTCAAACATCCTCATAGCCACAATAATTAGCGCAAGTGATGTGATTAATAACAGTAGCAGCTCTGTTCCATGGTTGAGCCATGGATACATTGAGTCAAGTAGAGATACCCCTGTTAGGTAATAGCGACACAAGTCAACAGCATAGGTTAGAGGTGATATCAAGGCTAGTATTTGCATCCATTGGGGAGCCATGTTTATTGGAAACATAGAGCCGCTCAGCAGAGTCATGGGCATTGTTATTGTGCCTACTATTAGCTGAAACCCTTCAGGACTTGTCATAGCGGAAGCTATTGCTATGCCCATGGATGTAAAGCCCAGTGCCATGACAAGCCCCATGGCTATTGCTAGTGGGAGCCCTACTGGATTAAGTTTTGAGGTAAGCCCAAACCCAAAGGCAAGCATTATCATACCATTGACTATGGATACTATAGAGTCTCCAAGGGCTCTGCCAAGAATTGTTAGAGACCTTGGTGCAGGTGCTACCAGCACCTCCTTTAAAAACCCGAATTGCTTATCCCATATAACTGATATTCCTCCCATAAAGCTTGTCTGAAATATTGAGGTAGCGAAGGTTGCTGGCAGTAAGAATGCTAAATAGTCTAACCCTTTGAAAAGCACTTGAAATTGTTGCCCTCTTAATGTATAGGCCCAGCCTAGACCGAAGAAGAGAAGCCACAGTATGTTGTTTATTAGTGTACCTGCAATCCTTGACTTTGCCCTTATAAACCTCTTTATCTGCCTATAGGTCATTATATACACATACTCTATCACATTTCATCACCTCACTCTAGCTCTATGTCTCATTCTCATGGTCTCTGCAGGGCTTGCTTCGGAGTCCCTGATCTCCCTTCCAGTTAAATGTATGAATACATCGTTGAGCGAAGGCCTTCTATAGCTAACCTCTAGAACCCTTATTTCGAGCCGTAGCTGGGTCTGCATCAGCTGTAATAACCTGTGATTAGCTGTAAATACATAGCCTAATCACTTTCTATGACTACTAACACCTTAACCTTCTTCCCATGGAACTTCCTGAGCCTCTCTTGATAATCCTTTGGTGGGTATAGGACTATTCTGTTTCCAGAGTATTTCGATACTGATGCCTCGAACATGTAAACCAGGCTCATGAAACCACCAAAGATATAAAAACTAGAAAAATTTATAGATTTTGCTAACAAAACTAGTTATTGTGAACACCAATGAACCTCTCTATGAGGGTTTTGGCAACAGCAAAGATTGAGGCTGTTGCCCCCGAGGGAGGTGAGTCTATACTACTCCAATTCATAAAATTGTATAGAGATGCAGTTCAATGCATAGTTGATGGGATTTGGCTTTTAGATGATACCCCATCTGAAGAGAAGTTACATAAAATGTTCTATAGCGAGTTGAGGAGGCTTGGTTTTAGGGCTCATCATGTTTCAGAGATTTACAAGCGTGGCAAGGAGGTTGTTGAGGGTGCTAAGAGGAATAGGGGTTCTAAACCTGTTTTAAAGAAGCTGACTGCAAGGATACACCCACTAGACTATAGAGTAGACTTCAGCTCAAAGGTGTTGAGAATAGCTGTATTGAATGATAAGTGGGTTGAGCTGAGGCTCAAGTGGTATAAGTATTTAGATAAGTATCTCGATGGCTCTTGGAGACCAGGGGAGATACTTATTAGCTATAGGAACAATAAGATATTTGTTTACATAACATTCCACAGAGGTGTTGAGCCCATTGATTTTAGGGCTGTTATGGGTATAGACATAAACTTCAACAACATAACATACACAGTCATAGACTTGAGTGGAAACTTAGTCTCAATAGGTGTTATACCTTTCAAAGGGTTGGAGAGGGCTCTTCACCTAAAGAAGCTTTCTGAAGATTTGCAGAGGAGGTGCCCAAATTCTTGGAGGTTCATAAAATGGGTTAGGAGGGTTAGGGGTAGGTGGCTTAACAAAGCTAAAAACATATTGATGGACTCTGCTCACAGGTTGTCTAAGAGGCTTGTGTATATAGCCAGAGAGTATAGAGCTCTAATAGTCTTTGAGGATTTGGATAGGCTTAAAGAGAATAGCAAACATTGTTACAAACTCTCATGGGAAAAGTCTTTGTGGTGCTATAAGAGATTACAGATGTTTACAGAGTATAAAGCTGCTTTTCACGGAATTAAAACAGTTTATGTAAACCCATTTAAAACATCTAGAAAATCGCCTAACGGCAAAAAGCTGAGTTTCATAAACTACAGATATGCCATACTAGGCAATGTAATAACATCTAGAGATGTTATAGCTTCTTGGAACATAGCTTTGAGGGGTTTGAAGAAGTTAAAGCGAATGAGGGGCTCAAGGGTTTTGTTGAGCCCTGATAACCCCCGCAATGAAGCAATGAAAACCCGACCCAATGCGGGGAACCCCGGGGCAAGAAAAATATATCCACAAATATTTACAACTATTCGCAAGTAATTGCCTCGGGGAAACCCTCGAGGACATCAAGCCTGTGGCCATTTACATTAGGTATTGTAGAGTTTTCGCCAACCCATATACCTCCATATATGCACCTCCCAAGATGCTCAACAAACTGTCCATAGACTCTCTTATCCAGGGAATGCAGAGTGGTATCTAAATCAACATAAATAACACTTCTAATCATAGCTAAACACCTTCTTCGCACTTATACAGGATTAGATCCTAGTATTTAAACATTGTGCAGGCTTAAGATGGAAGATCATCTATGTTAATGCCTTGGTGTGTTGTTCTATGTGAATGATGCGATTTGTTATGAGGATAGTTCTATTGCTTGCACTATTCTTTGTGCTACTAGTTGTGGGCTTACTGCAATGACTTTCATCCCAGCTTTTCTAAGTAGCTCTACTCCTTTTAGCTCTTCTGTCGCTACTTCAAGTTGCTTAGCTCTATACACTTCAGTAAGTTTTTGTGGTAGTCTGTGAGAGATATCATATGTTGCTGTAAGGGGGGCAACTATGTAGACTCTGTGACCAAGTGTGGATAGTTTTGTTGCGAGGTCTAGTAATTGTTCTGTATTTGGTGTGGTTTTTGTGAATATGAATATGAATATCCTTTCTCTTGGAAGTAAAGGAATCATGTTTGCCAGGGTTTTGCTCCAATCAACCCTTTCCCCCGCCATGCATATCCCAACACTTGCCAGTGTCTCTAAAACCCTTGCAAGCCCCTGCCTCCCATATGCTGGTGCTCCAGAGACCCAAACACCACACTCATTTACTACTACAGCTGCTTGTAAATAGCCTCTTGACGCTGCGTACCTAGCTATAGAGGCAATAACCCTTGCACTATGCTCTATAGGTGTTGCCTTTGGTGCTCCTGTCCACATATCCCTAGAGGAATTAACTATGTACACTATGGCCTGATAGCTCTCCCTCTCAGCCTCCCAAACAGCCAGCTTCTGCCTAGATGCATAAATCCTCCACACAACCCTCCTCAGCTCATCACCAGATCTGTAATCTCTCACATCATAGAACTCTATACCCTCACCAGGCCTCCTAGACCTAACTAAGCCAGAGCTTCTCGTGTAAAGGTGGAGTCTCTTCAGAACAGCTGCCTCTGTCGAAGGTATGACTCGAAAACTAGAACCCCTCCAAACTACAATTGGCTGAGACTTGAAAAGCCCTAGAAAATCTCTTACAGCAAGAGTTAGAGGACCAACTTTATGAATCCCCACTCTAGCTCCAAAAACGAATACAAGTTCTGCTGCACCTCTCGAGGGAGCCATTAATATCCCTGCTTTCGATCCTTTTTCAAGCCTCAGAATAGGTTCGTAACCAAGGCTATACTCAGCCAGAAGAATGGGGTAAAAACCTCTGTTCACAAGCCTAATTCTAATGGTAACAGGTTCTCTATCTGTAGAAGCATCTATGGATACCTCTACACCAAGCCTCTCAACAGCCCCCATTGAGAGCCATAGATGAAAACTCATAGCAACCTCTAAAGCAAGCAGAGTAGTTGCAACAGGTAGCGCTCCTGGGTCGAGAAGTAGTGCTACTGATATGACTAGAGCAGTCACAGCCATGTATGCAGAAAACCTGCTCGTAGGGCTGATCATATTATACTCACCCCAAGCCTCTCTCTAATCCTTTCACCAACCTCTTCAACTAAGCCCATCAACCTTTTAACAGCCCTACCCCAGGAAACAAATAGCGAAAGCCTGCCTCTGCCAATTGCTTTTCCATACATTTTCAAAACCCACTGTAGCTCTCTATACGCCTTCTTCTCATCGCCAATAAGCTCTGCCAAAACGTTTAGAGCATACTCACTCCAGAGACCAGAGCCGCTATAGAACTTTAGCAATGTGTCTAAGGTCTGGCATAGAGCAACAAAGTCTTGTTTTGAGAGCTCTGCCTTGCCACTAGCGATGGTCTTTCTGAGCTCTGCAAAAACACCTATCTCCTCTTCAACCTGCTCAGGCAATCTATAGTCACGAGAAGTCCTTGCACCACTCATCAGAATTCTGTAGATAACTAGCGTGAAAATGAAAATGATGATAGCACTTACAAAACCCGTTACAAGTACCGTTAATAAGGAACTCAGCCCCAGAATTAATGGTGGTAGCCACAGTGAAGGGTGTAGGAGAACTGCTAAGATAGATATTGTCGTGTATAGAAGTGTTGTAGGGTCTCTAACTAGCTTCTGAATGGAGTAAGAGGGGTTTGAAAGAATATCTCTTGGAGAAATGCTTGGGTAATGCATGGCATCGAAAATAATGGTGCAATGGGGGCTATCTTCACATAGATATGAGAGAAGGTCTCTTGCAAAAGCTAGATACTCGCTTTTATTAGATGCCAGAACCTGGTTCAAGAGTATAGAGCCATCGCCAATAACAAAAATATTAACACCATTAACAACTTCTTTTGAGGCAATATCAAATGTTGAGGCACATCTATATACATCCCCACTAGAATTAACGAGGCATAGAATCTCTCTATCCGAATATGTGTAGGCTTGACCTGTTGGAATCCCTCCAGAGACGCTAGATGCTTTGTCAAGTACAAGTCTGTGAATATCTCTAACAATTATTTCTGCTGGTGGATATGGAGAAGATAGGTTTAACGCTATTAAGGCAAGCCCACTACTAACCTCCTTCACCCCTGTCGCAATGGCGATGTAGATTCTATTTCCATCAATCCTTATGCTAGAGTTCAAAACCTGTAGAAGGGGGTTAGAATACGTGGATTCATCTGCTACAAAAACTTTGAGCTTTGAACACCTCTCTCTAAGAATGCTGATAACAGTTCTTGCCTCCTTTACTGTGTAGGGTAGTTCTGGAGATATTGTGAAATAGACACACAGACCCCCATCAACATTGCTCAGCTCTCTAAAGCTATAAGCAACAAGCGTGCTATAGTTTCTCGCAGCCAGATCCACAAGATGCGAAGTTCCCAAAGCCATTGGATTTAGTGGAGAAGCGCCAATAGGAATTCCAGGTGCAGCAGGACCCTTTTCAACAAGGGCTAGTAGTCCTACAGCTATGAGCAGAGCTATGAGCGCTGTTGACACAAATGCTCTTTGACTAGGACCCTTTTTCAACTGCATAGACATAGGCAGCAAGCCTCATTATATAGAGAGATGCAGAAAGCATTGCAAACCCTATGAGTGCTGAGAGTAGCGAGGTTCCCACAAGACCCCTCTCCATGTAGCCTATGGAAGCTAGGAGAAGATATATTGAAACCACAAGAACAGCTATGGAGAGCGCTGGGAGCAGATGCATCAGAACCCTTCTAAACCTAAGCAACATACTCATGGAGCTGCACCAACAAGTCTAGAAAGTGCGTTGATAAGGGTTATAACTGTTGTGCCAAAATCAATATAGCTCTTCTGAATAGCTTCACCAAGCCCTTGAAAATCTGGTGCTAGGAGAGCCCCCCATCCATAGTGAGGAAAAGAAAGCTTTGTGGCAGAGGTGTATGCTAGTGTCAGTATGGCAAGCGATGTTATTGCAAGTCTCTTCTCACTGCCGTAAATCCCAGAGAGTATGTCAAGAGAACGGCTTAAGAAAATTAGAGATATGTAGGTAACTGCAGAGATCATGACCCTAATCAAATCGCTTAACCCGCTCAATACATTTGATAAGAGTATATCGAAAATCATTGTATATATAGGGCTGTAGAGCACTGCTGCTAATGCTATGTACAAAACCCATCTGAATATAGGGGTAAACACAACATCTATTTCATCCTCCCTCAAGAGCTCTGCTAAAGCAGCTGAGGATGTGGGGGCTATAAAAATAGCAGTGATTTCTGCTACCATCCTGGCAACTCTAAAAGCATAGATTAGAGCAGCTAAGGATATGACGATTTTTGTGATTGCGGAGGTCATAATTGAGTAGAGCTGAGGATTTACCTGAGGCACTTTAGCAAAAGAACTTATGATTAAAGATATAACGAGTGTTACCCCAACAGCCACTAGAGTGCTTGTAGCCACAACTAGAAATGGTATTGGCACAGATTTCACAGCCTCGTTAAAACTGATTTTAATGCTGGTGTGCTCTAGCCCTCTATAACCAGTGGCTATGGTGTCGAGCACAAGGTATATTATGAAGAGGATTAGCTGTGTTAAAGGCAGGCATGGCTTTCCACATACAAATGTTGATAATATAACTGCTGCTCCAAAGAGGTGAATACTGCCTGTAGCAAAGGTCGCAAGAGCTAGTATAGATGTTGCAAGGGATGCTAAGAGATTTGGATGAGAAACAATAGTGAGTAGTGCGCTTAAACCCTCGTGTAAACCTATTGAAGCAATGTTGATTAGTGTTGAGACCTCTCTGTAGAAAGCTAATAGAATGATGACTCTGCTTAAAATTAGCAGAAGTGCTCTATGTAGAGGCTCTGGCATGCTCCATCAGCTTTCTGAACCCATTTAAGATCCTCTGACCAGCCTCAGCCCTAAACCCATAGCGATACTCCTCATAAGCAGTAGTAATATCTCTAAACAAATCTGCAACTCCTGGACCAAGTCTTTGGCAAACCCTTGCTAAGTACTCTCTATGCGTCTCTGAATCAACTTTCTTCACGCTAGAAATTGTAGAGACTATATGTACAGAGAGCCAGTAAGCCTCTAGAAAGCGGTCACCAACTTTCAGAGTTTGCATCCTCTCTATGGAGCGAATATTTAATTTTTTGGAAAAGTGTGCAGCAAGCCTCTTGCCAAATAAGAGTGCTATGGTTGAAAAACAGCAGATGCCAGCTATAATTAGTACACTATATGGTATCTTGGGCAGTGAGAGTCTTAGCTGGGGTGCAGTGGGTAGCTGGAGTAGTGGTAATGGAAGAGTTGGAAAGCTCTGAAAGACTTTCTCTGCAGGACTTTGCAAAGAGCCTTTAAAAAATGTTGTTAAATTGCCACTCTTTTGTGTTTCAAGATCCTTTAAAACTGAGAGCATTGTTAGGAGTATCCTAGATGTGTATGGACTTTGATTAGCTTTTGCCAACAATTCAAGGGCTCTGAGTGCTAATAGCTCATCAACTGGGTTTAGGGCTCCAGAGGTCTTTAGGCTACTCAAGTAGTTTAGAAATGCCTCTACATCATCAGGGCTCAGCACACCTTTGTTTGATAAGTTGAGAAGGCTGTTACGCAGCTCAGTATTTCCAATTCTTGTTACAGCATCTTGGAGGCTTAAGTTGCTGAAGCCCTTTAGTTTTGCTGCATCTTCCTCACTTAGCACACCTTGTTTTGAAAGTTCGAGGATTGCTTTCTCTACATCACTTAAGTTGACAGGCAGTATAGCTGGTAACTGTAAACTCTCTACACTCTGGGGAAATCCAGGTGTGTGTCTATCTACTTCACTAGAAACTGCTGTGATCAGCATGCCCATGGTTAAGAGCAGGGTTAGTAGTGAGAATAACGCTACTTTCCTCAAGGCTTTGGCACCGGAATTCTTGATAAAACATCCTCTACAACTTTATCAGGTGTAACCCCCTGTAACTCTAACTCTGGCTTCACAATTATTCTATGCATTAAGACGGGCTGAGCAACTGCTTTCACATCATCTGGTATCACATAGTCTCTACTGCTGGTGTAAGCCCATGCTTTAGCCATTTTAACAAGTGCTATTGCTGCTCTTGGGGAAGCCCCTAACCTAACTGCTGCATGTCTTCTAGTCTCTTCAACTATGGAGGCTATATAGCTATATAGAGATTCATCTATTCTCACATACCTCACCTTTCTGATCTCTTCCAAAACCTCATCATGAGCAATGACAGGTTTAAGACTTTCAATAGCCTCCTCAATCTCATCAGCATTCTTCATGATCTTAACAAGTCCCTTTGTAGAAGTGTAGCCAGTGACAACTTTTATCAAAAACCTATCCAGCTGCGCCTCTGGTAGTGGAAAAACACCCTCCATTTCAACAGGGTTCTGTGTAGCAATAACCATAAAGGGCTCCTCAAGTTTGTATAGCTCCCCCTCTATAGTGACCTGCCTCTCCTGCATAGCCTCTAAAAGAGCTGACTGTGTTCTAGGAGAAGCCCTGTTAATCTCATCAACTAGCAGAATGTTTGTAAATATTGGTCCCTTTCTCAACACAAAACCCCCAGACCTCTGGTCATACACATAGTATCCTATTATGTCAGAAGGCAAAAGATCTGGAGTCATCTGCACCCTCTTAAAGGAGAGACCAAGAAGCTTTGCTAAAGCCTTAGAGGTATACGTTTTTGCAACACCTGGAACCCCCTCCATAAGCACATGACCTCTTGATAAAAGAGCAGAGGTAACAAGTTTTAGCTCATTTTCCTTCTCGATGAGCACCTCTCTATCAATAAGCTCTTTCTTAACGACATCAAATATAGCCATAGCAAAGAAGCACCAAACAATTATTATAGAATAATCAAGGCTAAAAAGGTTATCTAGAAAAACAAAAAGTATTACCATAAAATAAATGCAAGAACTTATTGCTAAAAGAAACGTGGCTTAACCACATCATAAACTATTGCAGCTCATCCTAAACTTCGCCATGGCTTTTGCATTAGCTTGCATCTGCTGAAAAGTGTCATTCTAATGGTTTAAGAAGAGATTACTACCTTTTAACTGTTAGTAATTAACGTGAGATACCTGTATGATGAATGTGCCTAAGTGGGTGATAATCCTCATAATAATGGTTATTGTAGCAATTCTTCTATTATCACAGATGCTATTCATATTAGAAGAATTTATTAAATCACCAGCTTCTCAATCTATTACTACTACATCTGTTTTTAGCAGAGGTGCTGTGAAAATACTCATAGTTGTCCTAGTTGATAACAATCAGTATATGGAGGGTCTTGAGACTGCTTGGGGATTATCAATATATGTAGAGGTTAATGAGACTAAAATATTATTTGATACAGGTCCGGAGCCAGGTATTTTAGAGAGAAATGCTAAAAGGCTAGGGATAGACTTGAGCAAAGTAGACTTTGTTGTTATAAGCCATGTTCATGGAGATCACACAGGAGGCTTAGGGTATATAGCCTCTGTAAAGCCAGGGGTGAAGGTTTTCATACCCCCAGAACCAGGGCTGCAAAGCTATGTTGAGAAACTTGGGCTAACAACTATTGTTATTAATAGGACAACTGAAATTGCAGAGAATGTCTACATTGTTCAACCACTCTATGGACCGCCAATAGAGGAGGCACTAGCTATAAAGACGAGTAGAGGACTTATAATACTTGTTGGCTGTAGTCACCCAGGAGTAGTAAACATTGCTAAGCAAGCGGTGAAAGACATTGGTATAAAGCCCTACATGATTATTGGAGGTTTTCACATGTGGGGAGCTTCAAGGCAGGAAATAGAGGAGGTCTCTAAAGAGCTTATAGAGATTGGAGTAGAGAAGATATACCCGATACACTGTAGTGGAAATGAGATAAGACATTATCTAGAGGTTCACTACCCAGATAAATATGGTGATGGGGGAGTGGGACTCTCCCTAAGACAATAATCTACAATATGAATAATGCAGCCCTTGCCTCAAAGCTCTCTAAATCGGATCGAGGCTATTATGGGTTTGAAGAATTTTGCAGATATCTCTAGACACTTCTTAATGAGGTGTTGAAGGTTTGAAAATTTTGGCTATTGTTTATAAGCTTCTGATTACCCGGTCTCTGAAAGCCACAGGACTTTGAATCGCTAGACAACTTAAGCCCTTTAAGAGGGGTCAGAAGAAGTATTATAAACCGCTAGCCTTTTGCAGCTGTTTCCAATTTCACACAGGTTTATAAGGTTTGACACTATTAAACATCTTGATGAGATTCCCTGTGAGGGGTGAAGAGCCCATAGGGGGCTCTCCCCAAGGGCAGCAACCCAAGATGTGGGGTCCCTGGGGTGGCCCTGAACGCCCCTAAGGCAGATGCAGGCCCAAGGAGCGGTGCAGGGGAATAGAGATGATGCGATGAAAAACATCAAACCACATAAACTTATATGAGAGCTGAACCCCAAATATTTACAGTTAGTTACAGAGCTTGGCTTTGAGCTAATGGTAAATACCTTGTTTGAAGTCCTTTCTATGGCTCCTATAATTTTTAATCTCTCAGCCCTATATAGTGAAGATAATTTGTGTGCTCAAAGACTAAAATTATTTTAAAATGATTTGTATCATGTGGTGAACTCATTTGGTGAGATTAGCGATAATATCTGATGAGATTTCACAGGACTTTGAACATGCTTTGAAAGTTGTTAAAGAGTTGGGGGTGGAATATGTTGAGCTTAGGACTCTTTGGAATAGGTATGTAGTTGATTTTTCTGATAGTGAGTTGCATGAGGTGAAGAGTCTTGTGGAGCGTTATGAACTTGGTGTTTCACATATATGTTCTCCAACATTTAAGATTTATATAGATAATGATAGAGATTATGAGAAACATCTCTCTATATTGAGAAGAGCTATAGAGATCACTAAGTTCTTTGACCTAGAGTATACAAGGATATTCACATTCTGGTGGCAAGGATCTTTAGAGCTATATGTAGACAAAATTGTGGAGAAATTCCAGCCAGCAATAGAGATGGCTGAAAAAGAGGGTATATATCTAATAATTGAGAATGAATATTCATGCTTTGTTGGAACTGGAAACGAGCTTAAACTACTCATAGACAAGTTGAAGAGTAGATGGATAAGAGTTTTGTGGGATCCTGGCAATGCCTTCTTTGCAAGAGAGACCCCCTATCCTCATGGATATAGCAAGGTTAGAGACTATGTGATGTACATGCATTTAAAAGATGCTGCTGTTGAAAACGGTAGATTTGTATTTAAACCTATTGGAAAAGGTATGATAGATTATGAAGGTCAACTAAAAGATGCTATAAATAAGAATATTATCTTATCTCTTGAAACACACTATGTTCCACCATCTGGAAGTAGAGAGGAGGGGACAAGGGAATCATTTAAGGGACTGATGGATGTGCTAAGAAGGGTTCTAGAGAAATAGAGCAGTACACAGGTACCTTATAAAAAATTTATATGTAAAATCCATAACTATAAATAATGGTGTTTCTATGCCTAATAAGGTTGGTGTAGCAATTGTTGGTCTTGGAGCTATTGGACATGTTCATGTCGAAGCCATTAAGGATCTTGAGAAATCTATGAATTTCGTGAAACTTGTCGGAATTTCTAGTTTGACAAGGTCTGTTGTAGATGAGTTTGCGTCTAAGTATGGCTGTAAAGCTTATTATACATATAATGATGTTGTTAAGGATCCTGAGGTAGATGTGATTACTATTGCTACCCCACACCATCTGCATGCATGGCAAGCTATATACGCTATAGAGCATGGTAAGCATGTCATAGTTGAGAAGCCTATTTCTACAACGGTTACTGCTGCAAAGGAGATGATTTCGAAAGCCAGGCGTAAGGGAGTTAAGTTGGGTGTTGTGTACCAGGGGAGGTATGCTGATGGTGTAAAAGAATTGTTAAATCATGTCAATAGGGGTGTTCTTGGCAAGATATATCTGGTTGTTGGTGAGATGATGTGGTGGAGAGATGAGGCAACGTATTATCTTAGGGATGAGTTTGCTAGAAGTTGGAGGGGTATGTGGGGTACTGAGGGTGGTGGAGCATTGATAAATCAAGCCATACATACCATTGACTTAATGCTGCTATTTGGTGGCGAAGTTGATGAAGTTGTTGGTTATGTAGATAATCTCACACATCCATCTATAACTGTTGAAGACATTGGTATAGCTATTATGAAGTACAGGAATGGAGGCTATGGTGTGTTAACAGCTAGTCTTAATGCAAAACCTACTACATTTCAATATAGAAGAATTAAGGTGTTTGGTTCAAAGGGTCAGGCTGAGCTATGGGATAACGAATTGGTACTTCTGAAAACAGAAGACGGCATTTCTATAGAGAGAAAGCCTGGCTACACGACTGAAACTCTAAAAATCCCGGGAGGATTACATAGAATGCTTTTTGAAGATTTTCTGAAAGCTTTGTATGAAGGCAGAGACTTTCCAATAACAGGTGAAGATGGCTTAAAGAGTTTAGAAATTGTTAGAGCTATATACTACTCAAGCACAAGAAAAACACATGTAAAACTACCATTACCAGCTGACGGTATTTTCTAATGAAAATCACATTCACAACCTTAGCCTATCCACATCTAAAACTTGAGGAAGTTCTTGAAAGAGCAAAAAGATTTGATTTAGATGCTATTGAGCTTAGGGTAGCTGATGATGGTATCCATCTTAAGCCTCACTACCCTATTGATAGAAAAGTCTTGAAGATTATAGAAGAGAGTGGTATAAAAATAGCTTCTATTGCTGGCTATGCTAGGTTCTCCATGCTAGACATAAATGAGAGGATAAGAAATGAGGAATTACTTAAAACACTCATCCTGATGGCTGAAGAATTTGGAGCAAGAATTGTGAGAACGTATGCAGGTAAATTCCCGGACAGCGTAGAAAATTCCATTAATAGAATAGCAGAGAGCATGAATAGATTAGCAGATTTTGCAGATACACATAGCGTTTACATAGCCATAGAGACACATGATGAGTTGACAAAGCTAGAGACATTGCTAAAGCTTCTCAACAAATTAAGCTCGAGAATAAAGATTTTATATGACGTTGCTAACATGATTATGGCCGGGGAAAAGCATGAAGAAGTATTTCCACATATAGTTAATAGATTAGTTCATATACATATAAAAGATTTTGTTATGGAGGAAGGTAGAAGGGTCTTTGTTAGACCCGGAAAAGGGGTTGTACCAATATGTAAAATTGTAAAAGATCTTAAAACAGTGGGCTACCAAGGCTATATATCAATCGAGTGGGAAAAAATGTGGCATCCTGACATAGAAGACCCAGACATAGTAATACCTCTATATATAGAATATATAGATAAATGTTATAGATGCTGATCATAAAGTCTCCTTCCAAACGCGTATCAAAGGTTCTAGTCACATCAACTCTCTTTACAGTGACATAAACTGCTTAATTTAATGAGTTAAATCAGTAGTTAGCAAAGCTCACTCTACTAGTTGAACAATATGAAGAACATTTTGAGTATACAGAAGTTCTCATGAAAGCGAATCCAGTGGCTATCATAGCTAGTGATTATTCTTCAGACGCTCGACGGCACATCATTTCTCAGTGGAAGCGAATTCATCACCTGTTCATACTGCTTTTTGAAGCTATTTAAAGCTTTTTCAATATGCTTAGAGAAAGTGTTCAACATTTTTCTAGCTGACAGAATTTCTTTACTGCTTCTATCACTGTTCTAAGTTTTTCTATCGATATTCTATACTCCTTTTCCTCGTCTCCTAGGCTTCCCCTCAGACCTCCAAAGCCACAGTCTCCTGATACGAGATCTACTCTGCCACCAGCTTTGCTATAAACCTTTGAGAGAGTGATGTAAGCCTCATCAATGCTCTCAACTCTTGTATTTGAGGCTGCTACTATCCCCGGTGAAATCACCTTGCCATATTGTTCAAGGAGCTTCTTATTCAGCAGCTCTGTATTTGATGGTGTTGCAGAGAACTCAAAGCTGAGGTACTTCACTCTATCAACTCTCATGACTATGTCCAGTAGCTTTGGATTTAGATGACCACAGATGTGCATACCAATCTCAGAACCAGTAGCTGCTTTAGCTATGTAGCTCAGAATCTCTATCACACCATCCTCAGACCATCCATAGAGTATTCTCCTACCAATGAAAAACGTTAGAGAGGGTTCATCTAGGAATACCATGGCGTATCCCAGAGAGCTCATGTAGCTTACAAGCTCTGCTACAAACTTTTTGAAAAAGTTCTCAACCACATCCCTATTTGCAAGGGCTGTTGCCTGCAACCCCTTGGAAATGTCCTCAGATAGATAAACTCTTGACGCTAGTGTAAATGCCCCTGTAACAGGGCCTCTCAAAGCTTTGAACATCAATTTCTCTCTAGACACAACATCCATAGCGATCTCAGCATCCTCAACTCTAATCCTGGGAGGACTTGCCTCTAACCGCTTTGAAGTGGAAAAGTATATCCCTCTCCTGCTCTGCACCATACCCACAGCTTCCAAGGGCCTGAGATAGATATCTATAAAGGATCTCAGCTGGGGGTATGTAGGAACATCCAAGCCAATTCTCTGCAGATCCTTCAAAACCCTAGCCACGTTCTCCTTAGAGAAGGTTAATGGAAAGCTACCAACATGGCTTGTCCTCATGCCACGACACCGCAGCAACACAAAGAGCTAGACACTCACAAATATATATACTGTTGCACCATAACAGCTCAACTCATTCAAAACATTGAGCTCCGCATAGCAACGAGTCTTTATCTTCTCAGCACAGAGTTCTTTTTTTGAATTGCGTGAAGCGCTATGGAGGCAACCACTATATCTGCTGTAGACCCTGGATTAATACCCTTTTCTGCAAGCTCATCATCGAAACCCTTTACCACCTCTAGGCACTTATCATAGCTTGAAATACACCGTTTAAGCACCTCTAATGCTTTTTGAGATACATGCACCGCTTCATCAAACCCATGCTTCCTGGCAATAAGGGTGTCTGCATCATGTGCTAGTTGGTAGAGGTATGTTTCAACAACAGCCTGATTCCAGCTCCCATGCGTTCTAAGCCTGTTCTCCAAGAATACAGAGTTTCTAAGGGATCTTGTGTAACCCTCTACAATCTCTGCGCATACAATATCACTTTTAGCACTATGTACTAGTATATCCCAGAGCCTGTGATTTCCAGATAGTAGCTTTTCTCTATACTCATTATCCCAGATGTTTGGAATGCTTCCTGTCACATCACTTCTTTTTATGTAGCTTGGAGAGGCTGCTCTAATAGCGTTATAGAAGTGTACAGAGTCCAAAGCTGTTGAGTACTTGTATAGCAAATCCTTTGCATATCTAACAACAGCTGCAGCCTCCAAACCACCATTCATACATGTTGCATAGCCGCTGGCTAGTGCTAGTGGATATAGGAGAAGGGCTGAGCCTAGACAAGTATTCCCTCCCCCAGAAACCATCTTAGACTCTACAACAGTGGTCTCAATAAGATCCCCCACAACCACCCCGGCAGAAAAACCCCTAGCAAGCTTACAACCCCTCACAACAGCCCTAAACACTTGATGCTCAGCAACTATAGCTGCTACTAGAAAATCCTCAAATACGGTATCGCTAAAATCTCTCAATCTATGTACATTGCCAGGCTTTGGATATCCGGCAACCTCTAAAGCTATAGAAGAGGCAAGCAGGTACGAGACATACCTAAGCTTAGTCACAGGTATTCGAGCCTTTGTCAATATCATCACCTCGAATCATTAACCTCCCATACACTACCTCGAAGGACAAGACTTTCAGCTGCAAATTTCTTAACACAAGTAGGTGCAATCTCTGAAAGAGTATATGTAGGGATGCCTGAAATGCACGCCAGTATGGAAACTATTTTCAGGGCTAGCAAAAGCTTGATTTGCTTTCGCATAGATGCTTTTTCAGCTGATTTTAGCCAGGGCTTAGAATACCTCCCAACAACTGTGCCAAAATCCATTCCTGCTAGCAGCACCTTCGATGGTCTAAATGCAATAGCTATGGCATAGGCTCTGTCACCATCAGTAAAACCTCCAAAGTTGAGTATTGGATAGCGAGGCTCTACCTGAGTCGTTACCACAAAGTTTTTTGAAAACTTCTTCAACTCCTCAATAAAGCTTATGAACTGCGCAGTGTTATCTCCATGCACATGAATAAAGATCTTAGACCCTTTAGACACAGCATAGAAAATAGCCTCTAAATCGCCATCAAGATCCGATGATATTATGTGAGGAATCACACCAACGTCAACAAGAGCTTTAGTAGCTCCATCAGCTGCTATTAGAATCGCCTGCTTTAAATCTCCATATCTTTCAAGAAGCTCTATATGATTCTCTAAATTAGGACCTGCACCAAGGACAATTGCATTCCTACCCATTATCATAGACCTATACACATCAATAGATGGCTCTATGTGGTGCACAAGCTCATAGGCAATATCTGTAGCAAGCTCATCGAATCCTCTATCTATACCCAATCTATCAACTATTTCTAGATAAATGCTCCACCAATCAGCAAAACTCTTTAAAACTGAAACAAAACCTCTATACATGTACATCAACATCCTCAGCCAAGCTCAAGTAGATACTATCTCTCCATAACTACCATAGCCCCTCTATTACTTGCCTTCACAACCATGTACTCAGCCTCTATACCCTTAGACTTAACATCCTTTAACACTCTTTCAGCAATTCGCTTAGCTATCGCATGCCCCTCTACAAGCCCATATACTGTTGGCCCCCAACTGCTTTGCCCAACACCCTTTACACCGTGACGCAGCATGGTATTTACAATAGCTTCTGCCTCTTCACAACAGAAAATACCTCCCTGGTATTTAGAGAAATACTCTCCTACAACAAACTGTAATCTTGTCAAAGCCTTTCCAAAGACATCTATATCCCTTCTCAGAATTGATGGTATCATGTAGAGAAATACTAGCTTGTATAGTTCATGCTGGATGTCTTTGGGGAGTGAAGTAGGCACATCCATAGCCCTTCTCTCACCAATTTCATCAAACCCCCTCCTCATCTTCTGAATGAAGAGAATAAAACTCCACTTTCTGGGTATAGGAGCCCGAAATATTGGTTGCGGCAAGTCCTCTAAGGAGGTTGGGCACAGAACCTTGCCACTTTCCGAAATTCTTCTGCCAGAATCAACTATAAAGCCTCCCCTCTCAAACGCTATCACACCTATCCCAGAATCTCTACCTCTACACAGCCTCACAGCTATATCCCTAACACCATAACCTAGGCCCAGTAGCTTTGATGCTGCATAAGCTATGGCCAAGGTCATTTGCGTTGTAGAGCCTAGGCCTATATGCCTCGGAATAGCACTTAGAACCTCTATACCCACGCCACGCAGGTCAAAGGCCTTCACTACACTATCTATGCAATCAGATATATCTACTCCTGATCTATTCACAACATCAAAACCCTTTCCACCAAGCCTAGAAACCCTCACAACCACGCTAGGCTGGCTCAACGCTGCTCCAAGACCCCCATAAGCAATGCCATCTGTTAAAAAGTTGTAGAAACCCATGTGAATTCTTGCAGAGGCATGCACAACTACACTCACTTAATAACACCTTTGCTAAATATCTTGTCTAACTCTCCAATGCTATACTTCATCCTCACATAAAGATTGAATGGATGCACACTCTCAAAGCTCACCACCTTTGCAGTAATATTAGAATCCTCACTAAGTCTGTTGTGAAATACTTTATACACAATATAAACAGCTTCACGTGCAATATCCTCAGCAAACCTTGGATTTTCAAAAGCTCTCTTAACCAATTTATATTCCTGTTCCCTCTTCAAAAAACTTTTTATAGGTGCTGAAAAGGCTGAGAAAAGCACATTCATAGCTTCACTAAGCTTCAAGTCTATAATGGTTGGCGAATCTATGTGGACATATAATAAGGCTCTTTGCGAATGTGAAGGGGCATTAGGTGCTGTGAGGCTCTCCATAAATGCGTACACTTGTTGTGCACAAGGGCAAACAGACATGCCAATAACCCCTACACCCACACCATACCTTACACGACCATCCTTACCCAGCTCAACCGCAACACGCATATTTATTGGAACAGCATCTATATCTTCTGAGGTGTAGAGGTGCTGCATCTTCAACTTTACAATGGCTTTAGATGAGTATTCATGCTTAGTAAGAAGACCGCCTGCTACATCCCTTAGGATTCGTTGCAAATCAGGCAGGTCATCATATATAGTGCCATCAGCGATGTTCAGAATATCTTCAACACTCCTAGAAACATGCACACCACGAAACTCTTTACCTAGATCTACACAAGCAGTGACTGATGCAATGCTACACTCCAAATAACCACTGCGATTCTTTAAGCACAGCTTAACCTTCAAACCCTCTACACACACATTGTTAATGGCTATGGGTATCAAAGGTGCATCTCTCTGAACATCAGGCAAATCCCTTTGAATGAGCTCCACACCTCATTAAACGTTATAGCCTGGTAGAGAAAAATAGGATGTGATTATAAAAAGCATAAGCGCATCTCAGCATCATGAATTCTTCACTCACTGTTGAACTGTAGATTTTAACACCTAATTAAGCTAACTGTGTAAAAATTCTACACAGCAGAATTTTAGTAAGGGTGATTGAATTAGTACACTTGGTGCTTTGCACATGGTTGAACCAGGTGATGTTGCAGCAAAATATTTTTCTCCTAAGGTGAGTGATAGAGAGCGTGCGGCATTTGAAGCTGGTATAGCCCTTGGCATGGTGATACACCAGTTCTCAGGAGTACCAGTGCGTTTTGCTGAAGAGGTTAAGCTTCTTGAGAAGGTAATTGAATACGCTGTGAAATCTCAGCCTTTTAAGAGAAAAGCTTTTGTAAAGATAAACATAGATTTGCCTAGCGATAGAAATCCCTATAACTACACGACACTACGTTCAAGAAATCTTGACGTAACAGTGATTGTTGAGTATGGCAAGGCTGCTGTAAAAGCTCGTCTTCGATATTTGCCAGAACTAGATTACTCACTAGCTTACATAGAGGATATTTATGAGAAAGGCGATGAGATGTCAGTTAATGAGGGTAGTGTATGAGTGGAAAACATATGAGTGGTAATAGATGTGAATTGATGGAGTTAGGATTTTCCATCGATACATGGGGAGAGGTTGTGATGGTTTTCTACAGCAAGGGTGAGGTCATAGGCTTGATGCCTGTAGGTCTTAAGCTTTCTGAGGGCTGCACCTTAGCTGGGAGATTGTATAGAGGATCAAAGCTATACAGCTACATTGCTAGTGCAAAGGTCGCAGAACTTCCATGCATAGCATGCATAAGTGAGAATCCTCAACTTTTCTACATGGCTGTATTTGAGAAGAGCCAAACTATAGAAATCTTTACTGAACATCGTTGCCCTGAGGAGTTCTGCGATGCATGTCTAATAGGCTTGTGCAAGTTTTTTGATGGAGATGAGGCTATAAATTTCAAGATCAGTGTGAAGGAAATTGCTCTCCATAGAAAAACACCTAGGGTGTTTACAAGAGCTAGTGCAGCCATCATAGAGGCTCTAGTGTGGTTTACAAAACTTCCCTATGTAGATTGCAAGGATATTGAAAGAGTTTTGGAGAGGATAGAGCTGCTAAAAGATACTGTGTACAGATCCTCACAAAAAAATATTTACGCTAAACTTATAGAAAATATATACTTGGCGGCATTCAAGCTGGTGAAAGAAGATGAGAGTTCTAGGTGTGGATCCCGGGACAAAAACATTTGATATTGTTGTTATTGAAGATGGTGTTGCAAAGGTTGAGAAAAGCATAGATACTGCTACAATAGCTAAGAACCCTGATATTTTGATAAGTGCTGTGGATAAACTTGAAACTGATTACATTGTTGCGCCCTCGGGATATGGTGTTCCTGTGACTAGGGGAAGTGAGGTTCTTAATCCACGTAGGTTTGCTGTAGAACTGCTACTTCTCAGTACTGAGGATGATATAAGGAGGGGTGTTGAAGCTGGGGAAATAGGGATCTGGGTTTATGATGCGCTGTCCAAAGCTGTTGAACACTTAGTTAAGAGGTATGGTATAAAGGTGCTGTTCTTACCCTCTATAATACTCCTTCCAACAGTTCCTACATACAGAAAGCTCAATAAAATAGATATGGGTACCGTGGATAAACTTGCTGCAACATTTATTGCTATACACAGTTATAGTAATAGAGAAGGTATAGACTATGATAATGTCAATATAGTTGTAGCAGAGCTTGGCTTCGGATACAACGCTGTAATAGCTGTTAGCAAAGGCAAGATTGTTGATGGAATAGGCGGTACATATGCATCAATAGGAACACTCACAGCCGGCTCCCTAGACCTGGAGGTTGTTGTCAGAGTGAGCCACTGGGATAGGTGGGATGTTTTTCATGGAGGCATATTCTATTATGCAAACACATTTGATATGAACGCTCTTGCAAAGGCATTTGAAAACAATGAGGAGCCTCAGGCCTCAATATTCAAGGGTTTTGTAGAGGCTGTGGCAAAGGATATCATGAGAGCCTTGGTTGCGAGCCCAAGGGCAGAAGTAGTGATGCTAACAGGCAGGCATAGCAGAATAGAACTTGTCAAAAAGCTTCTGCAAGAACTTCTAAGAGATATTGAATTCATTTATACACAGCCACTTAGAGGAGCTCTAATAAGTAAAGAAGCTGCTCAAGGATATGCCGCAATAGGCGAGGGCATTTCTGGAGGATTCTTCAAAGATCTTGTAAAACACATGGAGATAGAGAAAGCATGCGGAACAACAGCAGATTACTTAATACACGAGAAGTTGAAGATATTTAAAGAAAGGATTCAAAACACATACAAAGAGCTTGTCACACATCCAAAAATCTGCATATAGACTGTTACAGGGCTGATGATAAGTTTAGATAGTTGTAAACAGTTGTAAATACTTAGCACTATAGGGTGGTGTTTGAATAGCTCTACACCCACTATAAACTCTCGGATGACCTGCACTGCGATGACATAGAGAGACTCAGATGAGAGTTCTATGGTGTTGGGCTCGACAGGCACCCATGGTGTGTAGGTGGAGCTAGTGAACCTACACAGAGGTGCAACCCCACAAACATGTTTAAAACTAATTACAGCTACTCACAGATATTGAAAGCAGGAAAACACAATATAACTACAGATACCCTCTTGCTTACTTTTGTTGGAGACCTTGCTCTTTAGGGTAGAGAGGTTGTCGAAACACATAAGTCTCTATTTATTTAAATGCTTTGAGAGCTAGATATAAACAAGCTTAGCACATTGCAAACCTACAACTCCCCAAAACCAGCAACAGTTTAAAACCATGTGAAACTCAAAGCAGTAGCTAAAGACTGTTTAGAAATGCAGTGGTGTGTTTCGCGATGTTTATAAAAATAGTTTTGTTTTGGATGTTCTTTGCTAATTCATTTGACTTGGGTCTATAAAGTGCCCTATAAAGAGTATTGCCTTGTTTTGGCTGTCTCTCAACATGTATATGAAGGGCTTATTTATAATCACCTCTTCTGGGTACGCAAAGGCAGCTGTTGCTATGATTATTGCTGTAGCGGCTGCTGCTTCTGTACCTTTTTCATAGACCTTGATTATTGCTTGGTGCACAACTTTATCAACATATATATCCCCTCTACTAACATAAGCCATTCTGCTTAGATCAGCATTCCCTGTAAAGACCTCTCTGATTCCAAGTTTTTTGAGGTCGTCGTTAAGATTTCTACGGAATGTTATATTGAACTTGGGCATTATAAGGTGTATGAGAGTCCCTGGCTTGGTGTTATCAAGCTTGCTAAGAGCATTCAGAATGAGATCCCTGTAACTCTTTATTGCTTCACTGAAATTGCCTGGCATTATTATCACCATAGAAATTGTGGTGTTTTTATATGGTATTTCAACAGCTACATAATCATCTCCTCTAGCAACCTTTATGTGAGTGTCGTCAACCTCCATAGCATCAACTTTAACACTGCTGCTATCTCTCCAAAACTCTATCTTTCCACAAGGTGTGAACTCTTTTAGCCACTCCCCCTTGAAGTATATCACCGAAACTAGAATAGCAACAGTGTTGTCAGGAACATCATCTCTGCTAAGCAAGTTCTTTATCAAGTTATTTGTTTTATTAGCAACCCAGCTATTGACCTCATCAACAAGCTCATTAATATCACTAGCGAAGCTCCTCACATCACCACCAAAGCATCTCCTCACACCATCCATATAGTCCTCCCTAAAGGGAAAACCACGCTTGAGCCACACACCATTAGCAACATATAGAACTGCACTGCTATTTGAACTGAGTGGTAGCATGGATAAGAGTTGCTGATAAGCTGAGCAAGCATCAGCATTATCGAGACCCATGGCATTGCCAAGCTCTTCTCTGGTAGTTGAATTAGCCCCTTCATAGAGCATTGTCAATGCTATATAGACATTGAATGGAGAAACAATAACATTCTTATCAGCATTGCTAGCCAGCATGAGGCCATAGAGATTCAGCGTAAAATTATTTACCTTCTCAATAACTTCAGGAAGTGTAAGAGATTTGGCAGGGACAGGAGCTGGGGAACTAAACTGGGGAGATGGTTTTTCAAAGTATACAAATAGCGAAGCCATAGCAAGAATAACCAAAACTATTGCCAATGGGTAATAGAGACTATTGCTCTTCATCACTTTTCCACACCTTAACAAATTAGTTAGCACTAAGTAGTTTATAGTACCTACTTACAGTGACAAGAATGTCACGTAAATCAAGACAAAAAGCAAATGAATTGACAAGTATATGGATAGCTAGTAAACTATAAAAGGTAATGCAGAATAGAAGGTAAAACACCACAGTAATGCAAATTTTAAAGCTTAGGAAATGTATATGTAGAGAAGTGCGCTAATCAGTATAGACTTGAAAATAAACTTTCTGAACTCCCCCAATAGCAATGCTTATTTCACGACTTTAATCTGTTAGTTGCCTGTTATAACCCGAAAGCCTCGCCATTTATGGTGGAGATGAATGAAAAGTTTATGAACTTCCTCTGTTTTGATTGCTTTTGGTGATGAGTAATATTAGAGCTGTTGTTGCCTCTAAGCACTTGAATGCTGGATTGGCAATCACATGAACTGGCTGAGATGTGGGGGGCTATGGCCCTCCCAACCACCCCTCAAATGACAGATGTAAAACAGAATAGATGAGGAGAGCCAATGAGCTGCCCCAGGGGGCCCTGGCCCTTCAGGGCAGGGAGGAGGTCAGATAAAGATCCCTTTTTGATAGAGTTGTGCTGATGTTATTAGATTTATATCATTGGTTTAATAGCGTGATTGTCTTTTGTGAATTAAGTTCGGCAAATGTCTGAAGATAGAGGGGTACAGAGGTTCTATGCTTGCATTCATCGATTGGAAAAAGCTCTTGATAGTTACTCACATTTTGTGAGTTTGGTTTTTATAGTCATACCCTTCTTTGAAGTGATTTCGAGGTGTGGTGCTGGTTGGGCTCAAGCAATGCTATGATTGAGGTTGTTAATGTGTGGAAAGTATATCGTGTTGGAAAAGTTGAGTACCCAACACTTAGAGGTGTGACAATGAGTATAGAGAAAGGTGATTCTTTGTATAGTTGGACCCTCTGGCTCTGGAAAATCATCGCTAATAAACATACTGGGTGCTATGGATAGACCTACTAAAGGTGAGGTCATTTTTGAAAAGGTTCCACTTAGTAAGCTATCTGATGACAAGCTTGCAGAGCTGAGGAATAGGAGAATGGGCTTTGTTTTTCAAACAATTAACCTCCTCAACCATCTAACAGTTTTAGAGAATGTTGAGCTCCCCATGATGGTTCTCGGCATACCGCCTAAAAAGCGTAGAGAAAGAGCCATAGAGGTGCTTAGCAGGTTTCTGCCAGAATCAACATTTTATAAAAAGCCTTTGGAGATTAGTGGGGGAGAGCAGCAGAGAGTTGCAATTGCAAGGGCGCTGGCAAATAATCCAGATGTTATCCTCGCCGATGAACCTACAGGAAACCTGGACTCTGCTAATGCACAGCAAGTTGCAAAGATATTTAGGGAGCTTAGAGATGAGGGGAGAACCATAATTATGGTAACACATAACCTAGAGCTAACGAATTATGCAGACAGTGTAGTGAGGCTGAGGGATGGGCAAATAGTAGAGGTGGTTAAGAAATGAGTAGTGAGAGCATGCTTAGAAATATGCTAGTTCTCACAACACTCCTGCTAATCACACTTCTCTACATACCGCTATACACATCCCCAGTATATTCCCAGGGAGGGCAATTCGAGGTTGTTGGAGTTACATGGGGCACTACAACATCACCTACATGTGTAGGTCCTTGGATGCAAGCACAAATGCTAACAGTAACATTAATGTACAATGGAAATACTAGTCTACCAGGTCTCAAAGCTGAGCTATACTTGCCACAACCCCTCAGAGATAGCATAAGCAAGTCAAGCATTGCTACTGCATACTACATGCAGCCTGTGGTAAGGGGGCTGTTTCGGTCTTCATAATTATTTGCAACACTTATTTTCATTGATGTTTAAGACCTAGAGTTAAGTTTATAAGCTACTGATGTTTATAAGCTTGGTCAGTGACCCCAAGTTTCCGAGACCCGCAGAGGCTGTGAACCCTAGGCGACTAGGTGGAAGCCACTGCGGTGAGGGGGCTTGGGGAGACCGTTGAGAAGTAGATGGTGGAGAGCCTGGAATCGATGAAGATGAAGGGCAATGAACCACTATCTACCGAGAAACGGCAGCCAATCTCCTTAACATTCTGGATAGATGTTGGGAATGCAGCAGTGGGTGACTATAGTACATACATGATTCTGTACATGTATGTAAATGGGGTGTGGACTCCGGTTTCAGCAAAGACTATAACCATAAGTATTAAGTATACTGAGAACCTCATAATAGGGCCCAGCATCATCACAGCTTACCCTGGATATACAAACATAAGCATACAGTTAAAGAATCTAGGACTAGGCTATGCTCATGGAGCCTCCCTCACAGTATCGTCACAGTCACCACAAGTATCAGTTGTTGCGCAGTGTATTTGGATAGGGGAAATCCCGCCACAGAGTTCTACTAATATAAGCATACCCCTCTACATATCGCCAGCATTGGCAGGCTCTATAGCACCTCTATCCCTAGCCATAAACTATGTTAATGCATGCGGCTTTAGCAGATCCCTCACATCAGCACTATACCTATCTGTCGTCCAGCCAATACCACCACAAATCGCTTTGAGCATTTCACCATCAACTATTATAGCAGGAGCAAAAAACAATGTAACTGTGTCCATAGTTAACAACGGATCTACAACTATCAAAGGTATTACCATCTCCTTCACCTTCCCACAGCAGGTAATACTAGTTAATGGCTCTCTAAAGTGGTTTATAGACGAGCTAGAGCCTAGCTCATCGGCAAGCACATCCCTTATCTTAACCTCCATAGGTGTTTCGAGTAGCGAGTCTGTGACTCAAATCACCGCTACAGTTACTTACACAGATCAGTACGGTATAAGCAGAAGTGATGTAATACCTCTCACCCTAACCATAGTTAAGCCCGCGACTCTCATAGATGTGGATATAGAGCCTAGGAACCTCACTCCGGGAAGCGTTAATGAATTAACACTAATTGTGCGCAATGTAGGGAATGCCACGGCATATGGACTAGATCTGTTGGCTACATTGCCGCAGTTCCTGATATTTAAGGATTTTGATGGGAGATGGTGTGTAGGTGATTTAAAGCCAGGCGAAGAAAGAGTGAGAGTGCTAACCCTTATAGTGCCCTCAACAATTAGCAGTGCCATTCAAATACCTGTAACGCTTAGCTATTGGTATGCCTGACAAATCGTATGTCAGGAATGTAGCTAGTGAGAATGGGAATTGAAATATGTGGAGGATTATTGCAAGTGCTGTAAATAGTAATAGGTATGCTAGTTCAATGGAGCTTGCGATACTCTGACTTTCTATCTTGGGCTTCTTCAACTTTGAACACCTACTTTTTGTTATGTGCTGTTAACTGGATTTTGTATAGTCAATTCTTTTTAAGGTTTGCGTTTAAGCTTTTTATATTTAAACTTTTTAAACAGAGTTTAAACAATAACATTATTGGTGTGTTGCTATGAAGAAGGTTTACAGGCTTCAGGCAATTGGTGGATCTATATATGTAGCACTACCTAAGGAGTGGCTTAAGAGATTCAACTTGGATAAGGGATCAGCTGTTGAAGTTATTGTAGATTCTGATAGAGGGCTTAAGATCCTGCCCCTGGAGAGAGGAGTAAGCCAGGAAGGTGTTTCAAAGAATTTAGAGATAGAGATCTTTGTTGAAAAACCAGCTGAAGTATTTACATCCCTTTTAACAGCTTACCTCAGGGGATTTGATACAATAACATTGAAATTTTCCAGTGGTAATGTTGAGAAGGAGGTTAAGGATATTATAGACAATGCTAAAGAACTTCTTCTCGGGCTTGAAACTGTTGATACAGGTAGTAACTACATCGTGTTGAAGATACTTGCCTCAGAAGATGTTGATATAGATCAGCTTGTGAAAAACATGCACAAAATTGCAAGATCCATGTACCTAGACTCTCTTCAGGCACTTGAGCAACGAGATGTGGAACTGGCTAAGGCAGTAACGCTTAGGGATCGTGACATAAATAGGCTGTACTTCTACATAACAAGAGCAATTAGAAAGAAGATTCTAAGCCCAGAATCGGTGGAGCCGAGAAACTTGTTGAAGCTTATTGACATGAGGATGCTGATAAAGTTTATAGAGAGTATCGGAGATGAAGCTAAGAATGCAGCTCTATCAGTTATAGAAATGGCATTGAAAGGATTAAAAACACCAAATGAGTACATGGATACTGTGAAGGAAGGAATAACAAAAATAGATGGAGTATACAAGACAGCAGTCATGAAAGCATACGACAAAGCGCTAGATATAACCGAGCTTCGAGAATACATGAAATTATGCTCCCTTGTTAAGGACACACTAAGGCATATAAGAATTAGAATCGCTGAACAAGGCACTCTATACTGGTTTACAGAGTTTCTGAGATCATACGAAAACATAGCTATGAATGTTTATGATATACTTAGCTTAATGCCACCAGAAATAGCCCCTACAACAATGATCTATGAATGAGCATATTTAATTAATCCAGATTGAGTATAGCAACATGGCCACAGGGCTGGGGAGAGCTCCCCGCTAACGGTACTCGATGTTATCTGTGAATTGTGATTCCGTTTGTGGGGTTGCACCTCTGTGTGGGTTCACTAGCTTCACCCACACCCCATGGGTGTCTGTAGAGCCAAACGCCACGAGGCCCCCACCTGAGGTCTCTATATCACCGCAGAACGGGTCATCCAAGAAATTATAAAGTATAGAGTTATTTAAACATTGCTCTAAGAGCCAAGTATCTACAGC
>Ga0080005_139348_pt1 | contig 59050 bp, 66 predicted proteins | sample JossMetagenome_2_FD_69208 | JGI IMG/M metagenome (GOLD analysis project Ga0080005, IMG submission 69208) | Hot spring sediment microbial communities from Joseph's Coat, Yellowstone National Park, USA - JC3_ASED (SPADES assembly) (version 2) | ecosystem: Environmental > Aquatic > Thermal springs >...
AATACTCTTTTCATCTAAATCTTAAATTATAAAAAATACATAAAAATGCCGCCGGTGGGACTTGAACCCACGACCTGTGGATTACAAGTCCACCGCTCTACCAACTGAGCTACGGCGGCAAATAAAATATAAAATAATAAAAAAATTAAAATCTTTAACTTCCTCCTAGAGAAACCACTGATTGAGATAAAACAGTCGGTATAGCTCCACCATATTGTGATGTATATCCATTTACTGGTGTTATTTGTATATTATAATTTTCATTTGTTGATAATCCATTAGGTAGATAATACATTATCTCATATAATTCTCCAGTTGTTAAATATACACTTTCCTGACTTATAGATAATCCAATTACTGCATATGGATTTTGAATTCCGGCTTTATTCATTGATTGCAATATTTGGAATACCTGATTTATACTTAATGGATATCCAATTATTGAAGAATTTATTCCTACTGTACATGAGACTAAAGTTCCATTTACATATGTAAAGTTTGTATATATATATTGGTTTGTGAAATTATTTAATGTAGAACATACCTGTAAATTATTTATTGTTACATTTAATACATTTATTTGATTATCAAACATAAATCCTGTTATTATAAAACTTCCTCCCTGTAATACACCATATATTGCTGTAGGCTCATATTGAGAAGGTGCATATGAATATACATCTCCATTGCTATCTGTAATCAAAGTACTTACATATTCAAAATTAATTGGATTGGAACCTGGCATTAATGCTACAACTGGTCCTAAGACAGTTATTTTTTGTAAATAATTATTTAGTTGACCATTTGATGGATCATATTGATATCCAAATACCTGTGTAATTTGCATACCTGTTGTTATTCTCTGTTCAGCTTGTGCACCTGTTTGTAATGCTTTCGATTGTAAAGAACTTGCTGTATATATTATTACACCGGCTGCTACTGCTGCTGTTACTATTATTGCTATTAATATAATTAATGTTGACAAACCAAACTGTGCCCTTACCATAATGAATTAAAAGATTTTAAACATTATAAATTTTACCTAAAAGGTAGTTATTTATTTAATAAAGCAATTGTTTCCATATGATATGTATGAGGAAATTGATCAACCAAAATTATATTTTCCAATTTATAATTTCCTCTATTTATTAAAATATCCATATCTCTCTTTTGTGTTTCTGGATAACAAGAAACATAAACAATTCTCTTTGCATTAGATTCTAATATTTTTCTTATTACCTTTTTATGTAATCCAGGTCTCGGTGGATCTACAATTATCTTATCTGCATTTATTTTTTCCAAATCTTCTACACTAGATAACAAAAATCTCACACTCCTAACATTATTTATTTCTTTATTCAATTTAAACATTTCAAAATTCTCACTATTATTATCTACAGCATACACATAATTAGAATATTTTCCAATTTCTATTGCATAAAAACCAGAACCAGAATATAAATCATAAATTATATCATTTTCATTCGGATCTATAAATTCTCTTACGTATTTTAATAATATTTCTGCAGTATAACTATTTGGCTGATAAAAACTATTTGGCGAAATATAATAAAAGTTATCTAAAGCTTTTTCTCTAATATATTTTTCTCCAGATAACAAATAATTTATATTTCCATATGAAACATCTGAAATTGTATCATTTATTGACCAATAAAATGAATTAACATAATTTTTAATCTCATTATAAAATTCTAAAAATATATTTTTATAATATTCTAAATTATCTGTTTTATAAGTTATTATATTTACCATTCTCTCATTTGTAAATTTTCCTTCTCTTATTACAATATATCTTATAAAACCTGTATAATTTTTTGTATTCCATGGTTTTAAATTTTTATTTATTATAAATTCCCTAAACTTATTTCTTATTATATTCGATTCTTGGGATTGTAAAAAACATTCTTCAATATTTACATATGAATACCATTTTCCATATTCCTTTAATCCTACTTCATAATTAGGACCAACAGCATAATCCATTCTATTTCTATAATAAATTATTTTTGGTGATTTTATGACTTCATCGGGTTCCCTTTTAAATATATCAATAAATTTCTTTATTTTATATTCTATTTGTTTGTTATATGATAAATTTTGAATTTGACAACCACCACATTTTGGAAAATGCTTACATAACATTAAGAATATTTAAAAATAAAATTTTAAAGATAAAAAACTATTGATATGCTTGATAGCCTAAAGAACTACATGAAGAATAACCTGTATATGGATTTACAGTACATTGCATTATATCATAATATTGAGTTGGTGGAATTATTACTCTAAATCCCATCTGCAGATTGTGTAAAGAATAATCTATTGTTGCATTTAAACATGGTCCTCCAATAATTGTTAAATTAATATTTGCTACTGAACGTGCTGGTATTACTCGTCCATAACCTAATGTTTCATTATATGTTGCATCATATACAGATTCTGCTATACCAATATTTGCAGCATCAGCAGAACTTTCAAATATTGGAGTTGTACATACTATATCACCATTTGGAGTTGTAAAATCAATAAACCATCCTCTTAATGGTATATCTGTTGGTCCTAAATTATATAATGTAAATGAAACTGTTGCTACACTTCCATATTCAGAATATTCAACATCATGAATTGTAAATTGTGGTACTGCAGATTGTTGTTGATTTAATTGCAATTTTGTAATTGAATATCCAGCACTTTTTAAATAAACATCAACAAGGATGTATGTACTAATTGCAGCTAATGCAACCAAAAATATAAAGAAAAAAAGTGATTCAAAGGCTTGTCCTTTCATTTTAGCCATATAATATTACTGTTGGATATATTAATGCTGCCGGAGTTACACCTGATAGATCATATGGTTGTCCGTTTGGTGGTATTACAGAGAATTCCCATACTTGTGATGGTCCCAATGATATATTAGCATATACTAATAGTGCTGCCAAATCATTTGGACCCAATACTCCATTATATAATAATCCTGAATTATCTACTGAATCTGCTTGATCAATATAATAATATCCGGTATATCCTGTTACTAATGAAGAGTTTGCTACAGCTCCTCCATATGCAAATACTTCTCTACCAGCTGGAGCATAGAATATTACTGCTGTTTGATTGAATAATATTGGTTGTGATCCTGGTGCTAATCTTGTATATACTAAGAATTCTTGTACTGTTTGTGATGTTGTATTAACATTTATACCTTCTACTCTTACAATTTCTACAGTTGTACCAGATGTTTGTACTGTTTGTTGTGCTGCAGCTGCTGCATGTCCTTGTGCACTAGTTGTTGCTCCAATAATTACTAATGCCGCTATTGCTGCTGTCAATGCTGCTGCTATAAATAATACCATTGCTGAAAAACCAGATCCTCCCTGACCTTTCATACCTTATTAAACACTCTCTTTATTTATAGGAATTTGTTAATCAATAATGATAACTTTTGCCCCCGCCGGGATTTGAACCCGGGTCATAGGGACGAAAACCCTATATCCTAGACCAGACTAGACGACGGGGGCGTATTTATTTTAGTTATAAATAATACTATATAAAGTTTTATTTAAAATTTTATAACAATGTTATGAATTTAAAAATATTATATATATTTTTTAGATAATATGGAAGAAATAATTATGAGGGGTCCTTTGAATGAAGAAAAAATCAAAAAAATATCTGAAATATTAAATGAACCTGAATGGATGACAGATATAAGATTAAAAGGATTAAATTATTTTAATAAATTAGATTTACCAAATTTTGGACCTGAAATAAATAATATAGACTTTGATAATATGATATATTATAGAAGTATAACTAAAGAAAATAGACCAAAAAGATGGGAAGATTTACCAGAGGATATAAGGAATAGAATAGAAAAATTAGGATTAAGAAAAGAATTTGAAAGAGAATTTTTATCTGGATTACTATATCAACATGATTCTTCTTCAATATATAAGGAAATAAAAAAATATCTAGATCAAGAAGGTATTATTTTTATGTCTTTATCCCAAGCAGTAAGAGATTACCCAGAAATTGTAAGAGAATATTTTGGAAAGGTAGTTTCTTTTGGTGATAATAAATTTGCAGCATTGAATACAGCAGTATGGAGTGGTGGTGTATTTATTTATGTACCAGAAAATGTTAAAATAGACTTTCCATTACAGGCATATTTTTGGATAGGAACAGAAAATCTAGGACAATTTGAAAGAACATTAATAATAGCAGATAAAAATTCTAGGATAACTTATATAGAAGGATGTACAGCCCCAATATTTAATATATCTTCTTTGCACGCTGCAGTAGTAGAAGTTTTTGCAAAAGAAAATTCAGAAGTTACTTATGCCACAATTCAAAACTGGTCAAGAAATATATATAATCTAGTAACAAAGAGAGCAAGAGTATATAAAAATGCTAAAATTAAATGGATATCCGCTGAATTTGGAAGTAAAGTAACAATGTTATATCCAGGATTAATTTTAGAAGAAAATTCCATTGGAGAAATATATACAATATCAATTGCAAATGAAAATCAAATAATAGATACTGGTGGAAGAATATTAGTAAACGGAAAAAATTCTAAAGGATATATTGTAACAAAATCCATATCAATAAATGGAAAAGCAGTAAATAGAATAGATATAAAAATATTTAATAATTCTGAAAATTCAAAGGTTATATCTAAATGTGACTCTTTAATAGAAGGAAATGGGATAGCAGAATCTGTACCAAGAATAGAAATTTACAATAATAAAAATTATTATAATCATGAAGCAAAAACTGAGAAAATTGATGAACAAAAATTACTTTATTTACAAAGTCTGGGTATAGATAAAAAGAAAGCTAAAAGATTAATATACATGGGATTTGCAGATGATGTTCTAAAGAACTTTCCACCATCTTATCAAATAAGAATTAAAAAGCTTTTAGAAATAGAATTAGAAGAAATTGGAGGATTTGGCTAATTATTTAAATAACCAATTATATATAATTTTTATATCTTTCTTTATTATTCTCCTAGCCTCAAACTTCTTAACTTTAAAATAATCTGATATTTTTGCAAAACTCCATGATAATAAAAATTTTCCTATCAATAATTCTTCTTTATCTATTTTTGGCTTATCCTTCTCTGTATATAATAAATAATAGATATATAATAATTTTGCAATATCTGCAGCAGCTTCATATGTCATAGGTGAAGATAAATAACCTTTTAGTCTTTCTATCTGATTATCTGTCAAATTCAATTTATAATGCGGCTTAAATTTGTAAGGTGTTTCCAACATTTTTAATATTAGTTCTGGTGATAAATCAAAATATACATCCGATATTTGATTTATTAATCTCCATCTAAATTCATAATTTAACTTTTTAACTATTTTTTCTGATTCCTTATTTATGGGTTTTATTACTATACCAGAATATTCTCCAGAAACCTTGTTTTTTTCTGGGGATAAATGAACTAATACAAAATTATTTTTTTGCCAAAAATTCAATAATTCATAAGTTATACCAAAACTAGAACCAATCCAGTCATAATTATTCTCTTTAGCCCAATTATATAATTTGTCTAATGCTAAAGATCCCAAGCCCATTCCTTGAATTTCAGGTACTGTAGCAATTCTAACAATCCTTAATCCCTTTAGTTTAGCAAATTCTTTTATTCTATAATGTTTTACTATTATATCTGGTATTATGTTTCCTTTTGGTTTATAATCTTTTAACATTTTATTAATTGTATCATCATCTATACCACCTTCATATGCAATATGTATTCCATTTACAATCTTTCCATTTGATAATTCTAAAACAAAAGCATCATGGTGTGGTGCATCAGCAAGCATTGCTATATCATTTGGTTTATTTTGATAATGTGCTAAAATATATATTCCAACAAAATTTTTTAATTTGGGATCATCATTATAAAACCATTCTTTCATTGGTATTTTATAAAATCTTACATCTTTATTTTTTATTAATTCTTTATCATTCTCATTAATTTCTGAAACTTCAGAATCTAATAATAATGTATCATATAACCATTTTTCAATTGGATCTCCTTCATTATATCTAATTGGTTCAATCATATTATATTTATATATCTTAAAATCTTTCAGAGAATTTAGATATTTCAAAAATTTGACAGAAAAGGATCTACCAGCACCTTCATATCCATGAATTGTAGAAGAAAATACAATTTTATTATATTTCTTAGTATATTCCAATAATATATTTATACCAATACCTGCAGCTTCATCAACAAACAATATATCATATTTTTTTCCCAATATTTCAGATGGCTTTCTATATTCAATATATATTTTATTGTTTATTACTATTTTTCTCTCGCTTATTTCTTTATATTTTGTATTATTTCTATTTAATCCCAACTTTAAGAATTCAAATAACGTTTCTACATTATTAAATTCTGGGGATGTTATACCTATATCATATATTTTTTTACTATTTAATAATATTTCAGAAATTCCAGAAATTACCAAACCAAGAGAAGCACTTTTTCCTCTCCCCCTATCTGCAATAATTAAATATATTGATTTTTCGTCATTTAACAAATTTTCTAAAAGAGAAAGAACATTTACTTGATCTTGTGTTAAACATAATTTATATATTCTATCTGAAAACTTTCTATTATCTGGCAATAATATTTTCTTTCTTCCAGGTGGATATGCTTCTCCTAATACACATTCATCATTTATTCCTTTTATTAATCCCTTTTCTATATCATATATAATTATATTATCATATTGAAGTAGTTTATTTTTGAATCTATGTTCAAAATATTTTTTTACATCTTCTAACTTATATGGAGGGGTTAATAAATGCTCATGAAAAGTTGTATAATTTTCTTCTAAATGTTCAAAATCTTTAATTAAGAAGAATGCAACGCCCATTCCAGACAGAGTTTCGATAATTCTACCTATATAATCTGGGGTTAGAGATTTGTACATATCTAAAATTAATATATCATATGTTTTTCCCAAAATTTCTTTAGAATCTTTATATTTAATTTTTTCTATATCTAAAAAATCTACCTTTTCTTTCAATTTTTGAAATCTATATAAATAATCGCCATTAAAATCTTCAGATATATATAAAATCTTTATGTTATTTTTAAAATTCTTAATTCTTTCATAGTATATTTTTAATAAATTAGATAATATATTAAAATAATCTTTACCTGATAAAACAACAATTCCTCTATGATTATTTTTAATTATTTTACATAATAACTTATTATAATCATTCAATATATCCATATATAAAATATTAACCAATTACTTATAATTGTTTAAGAAATATTAACTTTTTGTTAAAGTTATATTAAATTATGTTAAAACATTAAAACACCTTGTTAATAGTATATTAAGTAATAGATAAATTTTAATTAAATAACGTTAAAATGTTAATCATATATGTTAAATAAATATTAAATTAAAGTAAATAATATCTTAATTTCATATCAAGTGATTTTAATAATTTTTGATCATCTACAAAAACTATAGATAATCCTTTAGATATTCCTCCAGAATATAATCTAGAAGTTCTTCCAGAAGCCTGTAAATATGTTTTAAGATCTACAATATTTAAATATATATTTTTATTTTCATCTATTTCTATAGAAACATCTGGATTTTCTTTTAATTTATCTAATATTTCCTGTCTATCAAGATAAATTTTCAAAATATTATATAATGTTAATATATCATCAGCAAAAGACTTTAAGTATCCAACTAATTCAACATTATTTCCATTTAAAAAGTCGGAAATTAACTTCAAATCTCCAGAAGACATTTTTTTCATATTTTTTCTCAATCTTGTAAGGGTCTTTGTTATTTTATCTTTTTCTATCTCCGATATATAAGGTAAAATTAAGTTAGATAAGATAATTATGTTCATTATATTTTTCTCAAAATTTTTGATATTTATCTTTATCTTTGGTATACCCAAAAATATTGCATATTTTATTCTTTCAGGCATATTAATTCCTCTTGTTAATATCCCATATGGATCTGTAATACTAATTAAGAAATTTATTTTTCCTCCATAAAAATCATTTAATATATTTTCAATTTCTTTTGTTTTTGTTTTTGAATATATTAAACCAACTTTTATATTATTTGATATTAAATAATTATAAATTTCTTTCATATATTCTATTCCTTTCTCTTTTGGAACAAATATTAATGCTCCATCTTCCAACTCTTTTAGTAGATCTAATAATTCTTCTTTTATATCCTTCTTAGGAATATAATATACATCTATAACATTTCTAATCTTTGAACTTCCAGTTCCAATAGTAAAGTTAGCTAGTTCTTTATATAATCTGACTCTTTTTCCCCTTAAACTACCAGTAGCTGAAGATAAAACAATTATTCCATGATTTTTATTTTTGACTTCTAAAAACCTTTTATATAAATCACTATTAAAATCTAATTTACCAGCCAATTTTAGATCTATTATTTTTTTAGCAATATTTATATCATCTTCATTATAACCAATTAGAATAAATAGCTTTTCAATATTTTTTGATCCTTTAAAAAATGAATCTACATCATCTACAAAAGCAATATCAAATTTTTTATCTTTTAATATTTCAAAATTTTTAGTTAAAAATTGATTTGAAATAATTAATATGTTAAATTCACCACTTTTTATTTTTTCTTTAATTTCTTTTTTATTACCACCATAATATGCTATAAACTTTATATTTAGATTTAGACTACTTATAAATTTATCAAATAAATCACTAAATTGTTTTACAAGTAATCTTGTAGGTAATATTATTATTATCTTTTTATTGTATTCACTAGAAAAGTAGATAGATGAAATTATAATAAATGTTGATTTTCCAACACCTGTTGGTGCTATCATAGAGAAACTATTGTTCTTATATAATCTAATAAACCACATTATTTGTACTTTCCATGGATCAGAATTCAATATTTTTTTAAAAAAATCAGAAAATTTATTAATCTCTTTATATAAATTATAAATATTTGAATAATCTTTTAATTTTCCTTTTTCAGATAATTTTTTATATAGAAGTTCTCTAAAAGTGTTTTCATCCTTTATATTCAATAATTCTAATATATCATTATCATCTAGATCATTTTCACATGGAAGACCATTTGAAAGTCTATAGGAAGAAATCATACCATTACAATTGAAACATAAATTTTTTATATATAAAGGAATGTAGTCCATATTTTCTTTTATTTTAAAAATTAATTTAAAAATATTCTATTATGGATATATCAGATATAATTACCTACTTACAAAAAGAAAAAGAGAAAAAAACATTACAAAATTTACAAAAAGATTTCTATGTTAAAGTATCAGAATTATTAAAAAAGTATAAAAAACAATTAGAAGCATATAAATCTGATAGTAAAGAATATAGAGAAATTATTACAACAATGGATAGACTAAAAGAAACATTATCAGAATTAATAAATATAAGAATTAGCAAAATAATAAATAATACATTATTAGAAGTTAAAGAAGACTTAAATATAATATCAGAAGATTTTTTAGAAGAAGAAGAAAAATTATTATATTCTCTTGTAAAAAAAATACTAAAATCATATAAAGAAAATATACAAAATAGGATTATTAATGGAGAAGAGATAGACATTAATAAATTTTTTTCAGATATAAACATAAATATTTCATTATATCAAAATAAAATAGATAAAAAGATTGTTATTATTAAAAATCAATTACCAAAGATTGTTGGACCAAATGGGAAAATATATGGGCCTTTTAAAGTTGGGGATATAATAATATTAAATAATAACTTTGCTGAAAAATTAGAAAATACTGGAATAGGAAAAACAATTAATTAAACTTATAAAAATATTTAATATAATTATCTTTAATGAAATTACCAAAGACAGTTAACAAATATTGTCCGTATTGCAGAAAAGTTACTGAACATAAAGTAATCATTATAAAAAGTGTAAAAACTAGAGCTGGTTTAGCTTGGGGTGCTAGAAGAGCTAGAGAAGGAAAAAAAGGTAGAGGAAATAAAGGAAAATATAGCAAAAGACCTCAATCACAAAGGAAAAGAGGTGTTATAAAATCATCTAAAGGGGTTGATATAAGATTAGAATGTAGTGTATGCAAAAAGCAAACTATATGGAAAATAAAAGGTAGATATAAAAAAGTAGAGCTATCAACTGCTATAAAATGAAGACAAAACTATATTTTGAAGCATTTTCTAATGATAAAGATAAATTAACAGAATTTTTAAATAAAACATTTGAAGCAGTATCAAAGTTTAAAAATTTCCAAATAATAGATAAAAAAATTGCCGATCCTATAACAAAAGATATAAAAACTCCAGATGGAAAAACTATAAGTGGATGGTCATCCTATTTAGAAATATATGCAGATTTCAAAGATTTCGATTCATTAATAGATTTTATACTATTTTATACACCATCAAGAATTGATATAGAAGATATAAAAGAAATGAGAATTATAACAAAAGATAATGAAATAAAATATAACAAAGAGAAAGTTAATTTATTATTAAATCAAATACCTCAAGCTATAAATATGAAAGTATCTGCATTATTGAATATATATCTTGCACAAGTCAAAAAAGATTCTAAAGGACCAGATAATCAGTCATTAACAAATTTAAAAATAAAATAAAATTTTATCCATAATAATATCCAGAACTTTTTTCCCTTTTCTTGTTTTCTTCCTCCAATTTCTTAATCATATTCAAATCTTTTTCTATTTTTTCTTTTAGTTTCTTACCCTTTTCTTTTAGATCATTTGTATCAACTTGAAAGTCATATAACTTACCTAAGATTTCTAATGCCTTTGAAGCACCAAAATATCCATTTATTTGATTTGATAAATATGTTTCAACCAATAATAAATAAGCTGGTTTTTTAAATAGTTGAGAATAATATAAAAATAATCCACTCATTCCAACAACAGTATTTGATTTATATAAGTTTAGTTCTCCTAATTTTTCTTTTATCTTGTTTACATCATAATATTTATTTAATGCAAATAAATAATTTGGATTTTCTGGTTCTAATTGATGTGAGCCTATTCCACCAATTATACTTATTTCTAATAAATTAAATTTACTTATTATTCTGAATAGTTTATTCATGAATTTATATCTAAAGTATAAAGATAGTCCAGGATCTTCTAAAATAGCTATCTGAAAATCGCCATATAATATTAGAAAACTATAATTACCAATTGGAACAGAATATAATTTATAGCTTATATTATCTAATACATATCCATCTTTATTTATTTTAACTACATCAGGAAAGAAGTCTGTAATTATTCTTCCAATAAGTTTTCCTTTATAAGTTTCTATTAATTTTTTTCCAACAATTTTTGATAAATTTCCAAATCCTCCGCCTATTGAATAAAGAAAAACTATATTATTCATATTTTTTATTTTTTCTTTATCAATTATAAATTCCATAATATATTATAGTATATTATTTCTATATAAAATTTCCCTTTTCATTTTTCTTCTATAATCGCCCCATTTATCATCTGGAGAAAATTTAGGAGGTATTACTCTAGATGTTTTATTACCACAAATTGGACAGATTTCTTTAAATGTATATATTTTACAACTTTTACATTTTCTAATCTCTTTCATATTTATTTATTTCATAAATTATATTATAATTTTTAGCTTCCCTATTTATTAATTCAAGCATTTCTTTTTCCTTTTTTTGTAAATCAGATGGACTTATTGTAACATACTTTAACATATATGTTGGAGATCCCAAATACTTAATCATTATATTTAGATCCTTTATCTTTTTGAGAAATTCCTTTATTTTATATATTCCATCTCCATCTAGACAATATGCCTGCATTATATATGTAAACTCATATTTTGGTGGATTTAGATAATCAATTATATATTTATATAATAGATCAGAATATTTTTTACTTATTTTATATTTATCTAAGACACTTTTTCCGTTTATATAAGCTTCTAAAAATACACTATAAAGTTTGTTTTCTGGAACAATTTTAAATACTATATCTTTTTCCAATTTATCCATATCTATATTTTCCTTTTCACTCATTATTTTTAATATATTATAAGCAACCATCTCTCTTTTATATTCAAAGATTTTTGCTTTTTGTTTGTTTTTATCAACCCTCTTTAGTGATAATGTAACTAATCTATTCTGTATATCAACATCAAGTACTAAACATACAATCTTTTTACCTTCTTTAACTAAAATCCTTGGATTTGTGATTCTTCTATTTGATAATTCATCTATTGGAATTATTCCACTAAAATTCTCATATTCATCTAAACTAACTTTTACATCTACATCAGATATACTATTTACAGTACATATAACATAATCATTAACTTTTGGATAATCTTTTCTCTTATACATTTCTTAAAATATATTAAAAATACTTATTAAATTTATACAGCCTTAAGTTTTGGTTACTGGTATATTATATATGTATTTTTCATAACAATTATATGAAAGGTTCATTAGAATATATGCTGGTAATCCTAGATTCGAATTTAATAAATTTTGAATTTCTGGATTATTTTGTGCTAATTGTTGTATATTTATACTACATGATATTGTAGATGAATTTATTGGAACCCTTTGTACTGGAGTGCATAGGAAACCTCCAACTCCATTTGGTATATTTATCCGATTTGCCGCAATAATATCCAATTCGGCATTTACATTAAAAGTAGCTTGATTATTAGAATATACATTGCTAAAACATCCAACAGAATCTTGAAAAGATATTGAAAAATGTATATTTCCATTAGTTTCATTTACATTAATAGTGGAAGATAATGGTGTTATTGGAGATGATGAATAATATACAGGTTCACTTAGTGTTATTTGACTATTAGAATAATTTAATTGTAATGGAATTAATATATTAGTAACAACATTTGATATATTATATTCTACAACAATTGGTATTCGGGAAGGTACTACTTGAAGACCTGGACTTAGAGAAACTTCAATATTTCCAATAGTAGAATTTGAAGAAATAAGTCGATTAGAAGAAGAATTATAAGTTGGTGGTTCTGCATTAAAAATACCTGAGTAAGGAGAAGATAAAGCATAACCATAAATATAATATGAAACTTTTAGTTGAGAATTTGACATTGTATAAATATTGTTAACATAAATAACAGGTAAATTATAATTTAAACCACTTGATTCACTATAATTTAATGAAGAAGGAGCTTGAATATATAAATATACATTTCCAGGCTGATTTAATGCCCATGAGGGTTTATATAAGTTAGGATTTCCAATATTAAAAAATCCTGAATTTCCAGATCCAATATTACCAACTGGACATGTAGAAAAATAAAATAGAGTAGTACCTGTAAATAATATTGGTAGCAAATATACAAATCTTCCTGACTTCATTAAATATATTTTTACTTTATTAATTAAAAATTTTTATTATAATATTAACCTGAGGTATTTGTACTATTTTGATTATTAAATGTCAATTCATTTAAACTAACGTTTCCATTTAAAGTATTTTGAATAATATTAAAAGCATGATAGGCATCATTGATAAATTGTATTGTACTATTTTTAATAATCTGGAACGTTTTATATCTTTCCAAATATCCAAGGATTTGATTATGATATAAATAAACCACTATTATCAAAATTATTAAAATTAATAAAGAAATTAATCCACCACTAGAAGAACTGTCATTTTTCTTTATTCTTAAAGTAATAGTATTGGGCTGATTTAATTTAGGCTGTTTATTACTCATATAAAAAATAAAATTTTTAGATATTTATAAGTTTAACTAAAATATAATGATTTATTATTTTAAGAAATTGTTCAACATGCTTTAAAAATAAAGGAACCATCATAGTAGAAAGTAATAATATTAACATGATTATAAATTTTTATTTGTGATTTTTAAGATATCTGTAAATAATCTATCTTAAGATAATTGTCTGTCTTTATCTCTAATAAGTTTTCTGGCAATAAACAATTATATATATTTATCGCATAAGCTCCAACAGATGAACTTATGTTATATATACAATTATTATTTAGTATAACTTCTCCAAAGCCCTGACTAACCACAATATCTAATATATAATTTGTTAAATTATTTGGAAATGCTATATAAAATATATTGCTCTTTGATTCTATATATAGATTATTTATATTAACCGGATAAGATGATATTAGACTAATTCTATTTTCTCCAATATTTAAATATGGAGTTAAATAAAATAAATTAGAACATGAAGATAAAGGAATTGATAATCCATTTACAATTAATTTTACATTTTGGGGAGAATATGGACAAAAATCATAAAACATATATACGTCTCCAGATATATAATAATAGTTAAAATTTAATGATGAAAACTTTAGATAATTTATATTTATGTTATTCAATATCCCATTCCCATTAAATATTATACTTGTTGGAGAAAATTCTATTTTTAATTCATTATCTCCATTATATAAATAATTTGGAGAAACAAAGATACTTATTTCATCATTTTGGCATCCAGAATATAACTTATAATTATTTACATATATTGTAAATTTTCCATTATTACATGTAGAATATGCAGTAATATTTACTCCATTATAATCGTTAGAATAATAGAAATATAGGCTTTTACTAACTGTTCCATAAAATATGTTTGTTTCAAAATTCAAAGTCCCTAAATTAATATAATATACAGGAGTATAACTTCCTATTGTATAATTACTCGCTATATAATAATAATTTTGACTTTTTGATAATTGTATATTTTGAAAAATATATTGTTTACTTATACTTATATTTGAAATATTTGAAGGAAAAAATAATGACATATTAGTTTCATTAATTAATTGTTGTAATACATATTGTTTATATTGATATGGAAGAAGTACCCAATATATAAAAATTACTATACCTAATAATATGAAGAATATACCTAAACCTGTTGTTTGTAATTTTTTCATATTTTAATAGAATATTCTTTAATATTTATAATTTATACCTTAATTTTCCAACAATACAAAATCTATCAATTAATTCAAAATTACTGACATTATTATTTACAAAATATATTTCTGCATCTATCTTATCCAAAATATTAAATAAATTTATAATTTTATCAATATTATTTTCTTCTTTCATTTTTTTAAAACATTCTTCAGAAATTAAAACATATTCTATATTATTATACATTGCATTATTATATACTTCATCATATCCAAATGCTACCATATTTTTTTGCATTAAATATAATATTTCTTCTATTAATTTGTTTACTTCTAAAATTTCTAAGCTTTTTAATGTTTCATAATATTCTGTTCTTCTAACAAATTCATATATACCATTTACACCTCCGTTAGATACTCTATATATTTTTATATTTTTTATATTTAATTTATCCCTTATATAATCATAAAATTCTTCAGGATAAAATAATGGACCAATTATGCATAGAAATTTAATATCATAATCTTTTAATGTATTTAAAAATTCTGAAAATATTTTATATAATTTTGCTTTTTCTTCAGGATCTCCCTTATTTATCTTATAATATTCTTCCTTTATAATTTTTATTCCACTATTTATTATACCTAAAGCTATCTCATTATTATCTATAGATATTACAAAAATATTTTCCTTCTTTCTGGAAGATTTTTCCAATATTTTTTCTTCATATTTTTTTATTTCTTCTTTTTTATATAATGTAAATTCTGAAGATATCCTTATATCAAATGTATGATAATGTCCAATAGAATCTTTATCACTTGAATCAATTATTTTTCCAGAAATTCTTAATGAATCTTTATATTCAGAAAATTTTATGTTTTCAACTTCTATTTTTATTTTTATTTTTTTCTTTTCCTTCTCACTCTCAAATTTTAATGTTCTATAATCATATCCTTCTATAATATCTCCTACATTAATTATTTTATATAAATATAATAAATCTATTTCATCCTCTACTTTAATTTTTATTGTTTTTTTATCTATTATTTCATATTTCATATTAGTAATAATATTAAAGAGAGAAATATTGGAGGAACAAATGGCGCTCCTTCCTTTACTTTTACTTTTATATCATTATATTCTCCTAATTTTTTTAATATATTAATTTCTTCTTTTGAAAGTCCAAATCTTCCGATAAATAATTTATTCTGGAATATATGATAAAATATTATAATAAATGGCATAGAATAATAAAAGAAAATTTTGTTTAGAAAATAAAATATTAATGGTAAAATTATAATAAATAAAATAATAAAGGAATTTATTAATTTATTATTATTCTTAAATTTTAATACATATTTATTTTCTTTTTCATAAATATCAAAATATTTACTCAATATTTCTTTATCTTCTTCTTTTATATTATTAACTTCTATATTATCTTCTATCCAATCTCCCTCAACCAATTCATTTACATTTCTTATAAATGTTAATTTTTCTTCTAAATCCTTTGATATATATCTAAATAAAAAATATGATATATATATGAAAATTAAAGAAATTAATAGATAATAAATATCAAAATATAAAAAGAAGAGATTAATAAAATATATAGAAACCAATACTGAAATAATATTAAAAATGGAAACATAATATTTTTTTCTATTTTCTTTATATATTTTAATAGCCTCTATATTATGAAATATAAATCCAAACAATACTAAATAAAATAAAAATAATATTATCTTATATAGAGAAAAGAAAGATAACAGAAAGAATATTGAGAAGAAAATAAAAAGATCACCAATAGCTAATAATCTGAATAAATATAAAAATGTAAAAAATAGAAGGATATAATATGAAAATATAAGATTTTCCAGATAAATATTTTGAATGATTAAATATAAAAAATAAAATACATTAAATATCAATAAAATATATATTATTATATCATCTACAGATTTATATTTTATATCTTGATATGAAGAATATGCCAATATTATTATATCAAATATCAATAAAGGAAGCATCCCATTCATATAAAAAATAAAAAATACAATTCTTATAAATAATTATTATGATGATGTGGACACAATCTGAATTAATGATGAAAGGAGTAGCTACTGATTTTTAAATTTCTATATATTAATATTTATTATGCCATTAATAATACCATCCTCGGAATATGCTAAAAGAAGGAAATTATTACAAATTGATAATAAAATTAAAAATTTGGAGAAGGAGGGAAGTGGAAAAATAACTTTAGTATTAAAAAAAGAAATAGATCTAAATAATCTTAACGAATCATTAAAATTTGTATCAATGTTAAAAGAATTGGAAGGAAGAAACTTCTTTGATGAATTATACATTGTTAAATCTAATAAGGTGTTCGATTATTTAGATATAGAAAAAGGATTAGATCAAAAAAGCATAGATAAAGAAAAACTAATAAAATTATATGATATAATAAGCAGACTTTCTGATATAATAAATAAAATTAAAAAAATCTATTAGTATTTATATTCTTCCTCTTTTATATTTTTAGATAATAATAATCTCTTTATATTCTCTATATCATTCTCTAATATTTTTAGTTTTTCTATTTCATTTATTATATATTCAAAATTAGCTAAATCAATAAAATTCTCTATTTTCTTTATTTTATTCATTAAATTTTCATAGTCTGACAATACTGATTCTAATATATCTTTAGAATCATAAAGTTCTGCTTTTACTTTTCTTATTTCTTCCTTAATATTATTTAAACTTTCCTCTAATTTACTATATTTTTCATTAATTTCTTCGATTTTATCCATTTCATTTATTCTAGATCTTAAGTCTACAACTAAATTATTTAATTCTTCAAATAATGCATATATACTATTTAATCTGTTTTCAAAGTTTATATATTTGTTATATAATTCTTCATAAGCTCTAAATTGTTTTACATTTTTAATATCATCATTTGTTAATTGCAATAAGTAATTCATATTATTTATTTTATTATTGATTTCAGAATATTTTTCCTCATATTTCTTTTCTATTTCTTCCAATTTACTATTAATATTATATAGATCTTTTTCTTTTATCTCATTTATCATTTCAGATATTTTATTATATTGTAATAAATCTTTAGATAAATTATCTATTGTTTTAGATATCAAATTTGCTAAATTATCTACTTTTGCTTTTAGATCATTAAAATCATTAATATTTATATACGAATCTTCCACTTTATTTAACCTATCTACTAAATCTTCTATTTTATTTCTTAATTCTTTTATACTATTTATAGAATCCTCGTATTTTGTTATTTTATTATTTAGAGAATTTATATCAAGTTCTAATTTATTTATCTTCGATTTTATATTTACTATAGCAGAATAATCAACAAAGTTTTTCTGATTATTTTCTAATACATCTACTTTTAATTTTAGGTCATTTAAATATCTTACTTTATCTAATAAATCTTCATTTAGTATTTCTTTATAATTATTTAATATTTTCTCTACATTTTCTAATTCTTCTTTCAAAGTTTTTAACTGATTATTAAATTCTTCTTTATCTACAAAATTATTTAAGCTCCTTTTTATTTCAGATATCTTATTATTAAAATTTTTTACATATGAGAAAAATTCATCAATTAGCTCTGAATCTTTATTTAAATCCATAAACTAATTATATACGATAAATTTTATTAAACTTATCATATGTTTTTTAATAATTCTTTTCTTATCTCATCAATTTCTTTTTTTATCATATCATATTTTAATTCTAAACTATACAATCTTTTTTTAATATCATCCATATCTTTAAATTTTAAACTTATTTCCATTAGAACTATTTTTAGATCCTCTAATAATTTATTATATTCATTATTTTTATCAATTATATTTTTTAATTTTAAATATTTCTCATAAATTTCGTCTTTTAATTTCTTATTTATTTCTAATTCTTCTTTTAAACTCTTAATTTTATTTTCTAGATCTTCTATTATTTTTTCATATTCATTTATTTCATCCATTTTTAAAGAATGATAATATATCTTTTTGAGCTTTTCCTATATTTTCTACAGGTATATTTAATGCTTTTAATATTGGTTCTACAGCTGGTAAAACTTGTTTATATATATAATATTCTGGATCATATTCATTATTTTTAATTTCATCCAATATTCTAACTTTATCAGAAATCTTTTCACCACCTTTTACTATTATATATTCGACTATAAATCCCCTTCTAACATCATAACCTCTTTCTTTATATTTCTTTGCTGCTATAATATGAGGGGCTGTAACTTCATATTCTGATGGATCTTTTCTCAATTGTTCCCTTAATATAAATTTCTCTTTAGGATAAACATGATTTCTTATATTTTTAATAACTTCTGACAAATAATCATTTATTTCTTTTATTTTTCCTTCTAATGCTAATCTAATTACTTTTTCCTGAACTTCTCCAGCAATTTCTGACCAATCTCTTCTAACAACCTCAAAACCTCTCAATTTAATATTTCCATTTTCAGATAATAATGCGTATTTTTTTCTAGCACCACCTTCTCCAGATCTTTTTTCTACAAATATTCCAGATATATAATAATCTTCAAATTCCATTTCTAATGGTTTTGGTAAAATATTATTTATTTTATTTAATAAATTTAGAGCATTTTCTTTATTATCTACAATAACAAATATAGAATCTGTATCTCCATATAATATTTTATATCCACTTTTTTCAATAAAATCTTTTACTTCTAATATATGTTTCCTACCTAAAGCAGTTACTGAAGCTGCACATTCTAAACAATACCATCTAGAATTTGGAAAACCTAAATAACCATATGTAGAATTTATTATATATTTTAATGCTGTCTGTCTACTATCAATTATTTTATATTCCTCAGAATTCTTATCTAAATTTTTTAAAGCCTTTTTTAAATTTGCTCTTTCTTCAAATACTTTTTCTAATACTGTAGATATAAATCCTTTTTTCTTTTTGCAAAACCATACTTCTGATTTTCCTAAACTTGTTTCAATAGTTATTTTATCTTTCATACATTCTTCATGTTCACATTTTAATGTATCAGGAGAAATATTATATCTAATTATTATTGATGGGTATAGAGATCTAAAATCAAAAACTGCAATATTTTTATATAAACCAGGTTTTGGTTCTAATACAATAGCGCCAGTATATGTTACCCTTTTTCTTCTATCTACTTCATTTGGATCCGGTCTATTTGGTATTATTTCATTAAATTCCTTTGCCCTTTTTATTAAATAATTTTCTACAAGAATTCCATATGTACTTCCTGATAATTCATATAATGTAATTCCAACCAATCTTGCTAATTCTAATAAAATTCCTTCAAAATATTTATATAATTTATAAGTTAATTCTACATCTTTTCTATTATATTTTATTAGATAATTAAAATCTTTTTTATTATAAATTATATCTGACATTTTATCCAAATCCATATCTAATTTTCCTTCTCCCAATATTTCCATAGCAACTTCATCTAAAGAGTATGTTTCAGAATTCAATTGAGGTGCAAATATTGTTGTAACAATATCATATAAATCAACATTTTGTATCCCAACTATCCTATATTTTTTATCCTCTTCTCTTTTTTTAGTATATACTATTCCTTTTCCATCCCATCCAAAATCAAAATTAAATCCTAATTTTTTTGCTTTTTCATATAAGAAATATAAATCAAAATTATTTGAATTATATCCAACAATTACATCTGGATCTAAACTTTTAACTATTTCATTAAATTTCTTTAACAATTCTAATTCACTATTTACTTTTATTCCCTCATTTGCTTCCCCTCCCCAATATATTGAATAATATTTTTCTCCATCATATATTGAAATAATATAAATATATGCTTTTTCTGGTGATATTATAGATTTATTAGAAGCAGTTTCTATATCAAATGATATAACTTTTAATTTATATTTATTTTCAACAACCCCATTATTTTTCTTTAATTTATAATAATCTATATTATCTCCTTTTTTTATTAATTCCAATTCCAAATCATATGTATATAATGGATATATATCATTATTAATTTGAAACTTCTTTATTATACCAATATCTCCTTCTTTTTTTCCAATTATTTTTCCTTCTTCCTTCAATTTATCAGCAAAATTTTTTATTTTATCATAATCATCCTGACTTAAATAAACTTTTATTACAGTATATTCTTTTCCTATATAATTTTTCTTTAAAATTTCAAAATTTTTTACATATTTTTCATCTTTCAACTTATTTTTTATTTCCTCCAAATATTTTTCATCCTTTAATATTAAATATACATAAAATGGCTGATCATATTCTATTCTTACCTTTTTTCCATTTTCATCCCTTCCATAAATATAAATTTTTTCTTTATCATGATCAAAATCTAATACAAATATCTTCATAGAAAATTATTGTAAAATATTAATTAAAGTTTAACCTTTTATAACTGCTATTGGTCTTAATCTTACAACCATTTTAGATATACCCAATTCATCAGTTACTTTTACAACTTCATCAACATTTTTATAAGCTTCGGGTACTTCTTCAACTACACCTTCTTTTGTTGTAGATTTTACATATATTCCTCTTTCTTCTAAATTCTTAATTATTTCATTATAGTTAAATGATCTCCTTGCAGCAGCTCTTGACATATTCCTTCCAGCACCATGTGCAGAAGATCCGAAGGATAATTCCATAGATTTTTCAGATCCTATTAATACATATGAGGCAGTCCCCATTGAACCTGGAATTAATACAGGTTGTCCAATTTTTTTATAATCTTCAACCAATTCTTCCGAACCTGGTGGAAATGCTCTAGTAGCACCTTTTCTATGAACAATTAATTTTTTCTTTTTACCATCAACTTTATGTTCCTCAATTTTTGCAATATTATGAGCAACATCATATACAACATTTAATCCAATATCTTCTACCGGATGATTATATATTTTTTGGAAAGATTTTCTAATAAAATATGTTATTATCTGTCTATTATTCCATGCAAAATTTGCTGCAGCACTCATTGATTTCCAATAATTATTTCCATCTTCTGATTGAAAAGGTAAATATACCAATTCCTTATCTGGTAATTTATTTATTTCTTCCCTATATTTTTTCAATCCAAGATCTATATAATCTGATGCAATTTGATGTCCAAAACCCCTAGAACCTGTATGAATTAATACTGTTACTTGCCCTTCTTCATATATTCCTAATTTATTTGCTATATCTTTATCAAATATTTTATCAACTACCTGTATTTCTATAAAATGATTTCCAGATCCTATAGTTCCTAATTGATCTATTCCCCTTCTAATTGCTAAATCTGATACATGTTCTATTGAAGCATCTTTTAACCTACCATAAGATTCTACATGCTCTAAATCTTCTTTCCATGCATAACCTTCTCTATAACTCCATTCTAAACCTTCTTCTACTGCATCTTTAAATTGTCCTGGAGATAAAACAATTTTTCCAGTTTCTCCAACTCCAGCAGGTACATTTCTGAATATTTCATTTACAATTTCCTTTAATTTTGGTTTTATTTCTTCATATTTTAAATTTGTTCTTAATAACCTTACTCCACAATTTATATCATATCCTATTCCACCTGGAGAAACTATTCCTTCATTTATATCAAATGCTGCAACTCCACCAACTGGAAATCCATAACCCTCATGTCCATCTGGCATTACAATAGAATATTTTTGTATTCCTGGCAAACTAGCAACATTTTTTCCTTGTATTAATGTTTTATCTTCTTTCATCTTTTCTATTAATTTATCATTTGCATATATTCTAACTGGAACATTCATTCCTTTTTCTTGAGGTATTTCATATATATTTTCAGATATTTTTCTTAACTTTATATCCATAAAATATTATTGATTATAATTCTTTAAAATATAATTTAAGAAAAAGAAAGAAATTCCTAAAATAATGAATGATAAAAATAAACCATATTGAACTGAAATATAATAAAGTAATAAAGATCCAATTGCACCACCTAAATTTCTAAATAAATATACATTTCCAAATCTCTGTGGATAATTTAATATTATATAATTATCAAAGAAATATTGAAACATTGTCCATGAGAATGCTGCTAATATAAATAATATTAACAATAATATAGCATTATATATTTTTGATAAAGATAGTATTAAAGATGATAATATTATAATACCTATTAAAAATCTAGAAAGTATTCCTATTTTTATATTTCTAAAATTAATTTCCCTTTTATATATCTTATATAATATTGATGCATATAATCCATTTATAAATAATAAAAATGGAAAAATTGTAGATAAAGAGAATATATTTACAGAATAAATTAAAGATGTCCAAACTAATGAAAATCCAATCAAAACAAATAAATTATATAATTCTAAATATCCTATTCTTAACTTTTTTATATTTAATGGGAATATTAAACCTTCAGATATAAGATATATAACTCCAAATTTATCTATATTATTTTCTGCAACTGAAAACATTTTATCAATTCTTTCCAATAAATTTAGTTCATATGCTGATGAAAATATGAATAAATATAATTTTCTGTATATAATGATCATTATAGATAATAGCAACAAGATGGAAACTATATATATGTTATAAATTAGGGAAAGAAAAAGAAGAGAAATCTGAGGTATTATTTCTCCAAAAGTCCAGAAAATATTAAAATGAAAATTTAAACTTACATCCTTATAATATAATAAAAATGAAAAGTATGTAGATGAATATGTAATAGTAAATAATAAGAATGATAATATTAATAGATAAACATTTGGATAAATTAATATTATAGAAGATAGAAGAGGTCCTATTATGCCAATCATTGCAATATTAATATAATTTTTATCATTTATTTTAATATTTCCAAATATTGCAGAACTTATTATTGACCCTATATAAGATATAGCAACTAAAGAATAATATACATTAGATGGGAAATTAAAATAATATGGGTAAACAAAAAATAAACTATTTAACATTCCGCCAACTAAACTGTTACTAATTATAATAATTTTTTCTTTATAGTTCATTTTATTATATCTCTAATTTTTTCTTTTAATACATCTCCTAATGCTATGCCTATAGCAATTGAAATAGATATAACTATTCCGCCAAAAAGTATTATAAACATATAGAGAAGAACTGGAGATAGTATATTTAAATAACTAAGCGTTAACACTAATATGAAAAATAAAACAATAAATCTTATTGAACCAAATATAAAGTTTACATACTTAAAATTTTGGATTGCTGGATATAAAAAGGATCTTAATATAAATTCTGTCATTGCATATGAAATTATTATTACAACAATTATTATTAATAGACTGTTTAATATATTAAAAATTAGGATTCCTATATTACTAACATATGGAACTATATAAAATGAAAATCCAATAAAATAAAAGTATATAAAGAACTTAGCTATATTTACTATTAGATCTGTAAAAGAATATGTTGTCATTATCTGTTTATCATGCAACCATTTATCAAGACCAAGAATTTTCTTTAGTATTATCTTAAGTATTAATGCTATAAGCTTTCCTATAAAATACCCAATTATTATAATAGAGACAGAAATTACTATTATTTTTAATATATTATAGTTAAATATCTGAAATATAAGATTGATAGTACTTCCCAGCATAATATTATCTAAAAAAATGATAATTTATAAATACATAGTCATCCTAAAATTAACATAACTTCTAAAATTAAAAGTAGCCCCGCGGGGATTCGAACCCCGGTCTCAGGGACCAAAACCCTGAATCCTAGACCACTAGACGACGGGGCTATATAGCATATCATATTCTTTAAATTTAATAATATTTTTATTAAACAATTTTATATGAATGATGCTGAAATGCTTAATTTTTTTAAATTAAGAGACAATCCCTTTAAATTAGAGGTAATTTTAGAAACTTTTGTTGGATATAATTTAGAAAGAACAAAATTATTAAATTCAATAAATAATAGAGAAAAAATTATTTTAGTTTCTGGTCCTACTGGAGCAGGAAAAACAACATTATTATTATGGATATACAATAATCTTAAAACAAAGAATAAAATATATATTTATAGACCTTTTGAAAAAAGAGAAGAATTTGAAAAATATTTTATTAATAGACTATCATTTTTTGAAAGATTAATATACAAATTTAAGAAATTTAATATAGTAGAATATTTAAATAAGAAAAATTTGATAATATTTTTAGATGAAGCTACTTTTTGTGATGACAATATTTTAGAATGGATAAAAGTTATGTCAGATCAGACAAATTGCACATTTATATTAGCAGGTTTACCGGAATTTGAAGAAAGACTATTAAAAGAACATAGAACATTATATGAAAGAATTATCACAAAAATATATTTAAAATCTCTTGATCCTGAAAGCGGTAAATTATTAATTAAAAAAAGATTAGAACTTGCAGGTAATCCAAATCTATTTACAGAAGACGCAATAGAAGAAATATATAATTTATCTGGAGGTTTACCAAGAGAAATATTAAAATATTCATATGAAGCACTATTAATTGCATATAGAGAAAGAAAAAATATTATTGATAAAGATATTGTAGAAAAAATATATGAAGCAAAGAAACCTCCAACAGATTTATTAAAATTGACGGAAAAACAAAGATATATAGTAGAATTACTAACAAAATATGGCCCAAAGACTGTTAATGAATTATTAAAATTATTTAGGGAAAGATATTCTGATACAACAATTCATGCAATATCAAATATATTAAAAAGGATGACAGAAAGTAAAATATTAATTAGGACAAAAGTAAAAGGTAAATTTATATATGATGTTGTACCTGCAATAAAAGATTATTTCATAAGAGAGATGAATAAATGAAATGTAGTTTTTGTAATAATAATGCAATATATAGAGATATTGATGGAAATTACTATTGCAAGGATCATTTTATAAAATATTTTGAAGAAAAAACAATAAATACAATTGAAAAATATAAATTAATAAAACCTGGAGAAAGGATTGGTGTTGGAGTTTCTGGAGGAAAAGATTCAAATGCATTATTATTTTTCTTAAATAAATATAAAGAATATTTTGATATTGAAGTTTTTGGAATTCATATTGATGAAGGAATAAAAGGATATAGAGATAAAGATACAGAAAAGTTATTAGAAATTTCAAAAAAATATAATTTAAATGTAAAGATATATAGATTTACTGAATATTTTAATACTAGATTAGATGAAGTTGTAAAAATATCAAAAGAATATAAAGCATGTACAATCTGTGGTGTATGGAGAAGATGGTTAATGTGGAAAGCAGCAAAAGATTTAAATTTAGATAAATTTGCGACTGCACATAATTTAAATGATGAAGTTCAAACAATATTAATGAATATTTTTGAAGGAAATTTAAAGGATCTATTAAAAGAAGGACCATATGTAGGAATAGTTGAAGAAGATTTTATTCCCAGAATTAAACCTTTTTATTTCAATACAGAAAAAGAAAACATGTTATATTCAGTATTAAATAATTTAGAACCACCATTTGGAGAATGTCCTTTTATTGCTGGTGAATTTAGAGATATAATTAGATCAAAATTGTATAAGTTAGAAGATAAATATCCAGGATTTCATAGAAATTTCTTAAGAAATATTTTAGAAATAATATATAAAGCTAAAATTGATTATAAAAAGGAAAATATTATAAAATTAAGAAAATGTAAAATTTGCGGATATCCAACTACTAGAGAAATATGCAGAGCATGCGAAATAAAATTGAGAATAAATAATAATTAAAATATTTAATTCTTTTTATATCTATGGATAATTATATATCTTGCCTAAATGAAAAAAATTATGGTGATTATTTTCAATGCATTAGAAATTACATAAATTCTAAGAATTCATTTGAAGGAGCTTCATATTTTATAAGAACAAATTCGGGAACGGAAGCAATACCAAAGAATTTAATATTTCATAAAATTTATGGAAATACAATATTAGGATATCCTAATTTATCAGAAAATTTATATCTTGTAGTATCATTAAAGAAGGGAAATGATATTATAGAATATATTAAAAATATTGGAGAAAAAAGAAAAGATATATATCTTCTTAATTACTATTTGAGAACAAAAATTCCTGAATCAATTTTATTAAGAAATTCAAAATATGTTGAAGATATTAAAAAATTGATGGAAGCCAGAGTATACTATTTTACAACTATAGAAGATATAAAAAAACTAAAAAGAAGTTTAGATATAAAATCTACTGATAATTTTTATGTTCCATTATCTTTATCACTCATACTATTAATTAGTAATCAAGAATATTTTCCAAATATATTTTATATAAGTAAACCTTATACCATATATACTCCTTATGTATTTAGAATATTATATGGAACTTCTGATATTATCAAAAAACCTATAGAATTATTTAATGATAATTTAAGTTTTCTTTCAATTATAGAATTCGAAAAATATCCCACAATAGAACCTTATTCATTAGGTCTAAATTATGATTTTGAATTAGATCAAAAAAATCTCTATAAATTTGAAATACAAATAAAGTATGATGATTTTAAATATAGAATTTATGATTCTATAGAAAAAATAATAAAAACAATCTCAATTTTAAAGTTTTCTCCAGAAGATACAGATACATACCAAATTATAAACGATAATAATAGAATTAAATTTATAGATTTTGCATCTGGAATTAATTTACCAATAAGCCAAAGAGGATTGGAAAAAATTATAATAGAAGCTCTTAGGTATATTACAGAAGGGATTAAAGAATCTCCATTACTAAATCATTGCATAAAAAATGGAGACTACACTATTTGTAATGAGAAAATAAAAGAATCAAAATTGCCCAAAATATTAATGAATAACATAGAAAGATCTTTATTAGAAAATTATGATAATAATATATATAATAATAGAACTGATAATTTAATTAAAGATATTAAAATTGGTGATCATAAATTAGAATATTTAATTATAGAACACAGAGAAGATGAATTTGAGGAAAATAGAGAAATTACATCAAAGGCAATAGAATTATACTTAACGGAGCATAGTAGTTAGTTTTTAAATTTTTCTATAATTCAAAAAAGTATGAATAATATAGATATAACAAAAGAATTTCTATACACGCTCTTATTGTTATTTTCTATAGAAACATTCTTAGACCTATTATCATTTATTATATATCCATCAATTTTTCCAAATTATATTAATATTTCTATCGATATTTTTTTATTTATAATTCTTTTATTATCTATATTTTCAATTTATTTAATAAAAAAAGATAATTTATATGGTTATATAATTTCGTTGTTTATATCATTATTGATTTTATTTTCAGCTTTTACATTAAATTCTAATAATATAATAGATATAGCAGTAAGAAATATAGCATCTAATTATGGTATATATCCAAATCCAATAATTTTGTTCTTTGGCATTTCAATATTTTTAATAAGTATAAGAAAAATAATTCAATTAAGAAAGATTAAAATTTCTTCAACTTAGCAATTATCTCTATTTGTTGAACATGTCCTAAAAATACCTGTCTACAACAAGCTCTTTCTAATCCCAATTCATCTAAAGCTTCTTTCATTGTTTTACCTTCATTTAATAATTTAATATATCTTTCATATAAATGTCCAATTGGTTTTCCGCATGTAAAGCATCTAATAGGTATTATCATAGTATTAGAATTTTAAAACATTTTTATAAATTTATGCATTTGCAATTATTTGAATTACATCTCTATGTTTTAATACATAATCTTTTCCTAGGAATTTTCTTGTCCTAACATCTATAGCCCTAACAAAATTCTTTGCCAAATCAGAATGTATTTTATTTGCAAAATCTATTACAGTACTTCCAGGAGGCATTAAAAAGCAATCTGGCAATATTCTTCCTTCCTTATCTGCTAAAGAATCTACTCCCCCAGGAAATACTGCTACATATTTTAAAACATCAAATACAGTTATATCTAAGATATTTTGTACACCAGTACTTCCAAATTCTTTAAATATATAATTTTCAATAAATTCCAAAGCCTTCTTTTCTTTATCATTTAAATTTCCTTTGATTTCAAAATAATTTTCTCCGGGTATATAAAATATTTTACCCTGTTTATCTAATTCTTTTAATATCAATTCTGCATAACCTGATGTAGGTACTATAACTTTATCTGGATATTCTTTCTTTAATCTTTCTAGATTTTTCTTTGCAATATCTATATTTATATCTACCCTATTTGCTGCAATAACAATCGGTTTTGATATTTTTCTAATTTCAGACGCAAGTTCAAATAATTTTTTATCATCATTTATTATATCATAATCTTCTGAATTAATTTTTAATTCATTAAATGCTTTTGATACATGCTCTTCTTTTACATTTAATCCAGAAATTAATTTTGCCAATTCTTTATCTAATTCCAAATGTTCAGTCTTTATTTTTCTTATATTTTTTTCTAAATTTTTCTTTATTACACTATAAAACCACCAATCTATTTCTTCTTCATACCATTTCACATCTTTTATTGGATCATAATTTCCAGGACCAATATATTGTCCTTCTTCGTTTGTTGAACCTGAAATATCTATTACATGTATCAATGCATCTGCCTGTCTTACATCATCTAAGAATTTATTACCTAAACCTCTACCTTCATGTGCACCAGGAACCAATCCTGCTATATCTAATATTTCTATTGGAACAAATCTATATTTTCCCTTTATAAAACCATATCTTGGATTTGATTTAACATTAAATTCCGGCCCAACATCCTCTACTCTAACATATCCATAACCTTTATTTGGTTCTACCGTTGTAAATGGGTAATTTGCAATTGCAACATCTTGTAATGTTATTGCTTTAAACATTGTAGATTTTCCAACATTTGGTTTTCCAGTAATACCTATTTGCATTATAATTTAATAATAACTATATTTAAAAATTAGAAATTTTTTGATAAATAGCGGGGGGAGGATTTGAACCTCCGACCTGGGGGTTATGAGCCCCCCGGGCACTCCTGGCTGCCCTACCCCGCTATATTAAATAAATAATTATCAAAAAATATAAAAAAGATTACTGTTTCTTAACAAGTACAATTTCTATGCTTGATATCCTTCTCTTTTTACCACTTTGATCTACCTGTCTTTCTTCAGAATCTATATTTATACTTTTTATATCCCCCTGTCCTGCCATAAATTTCTTCCTTATTACTTCTGCTACATCTACTGCTCTAGCTATGTATCTTCCCCTTGCCTTAATTACAACTTCCTTTGCATCCTGGCTTGTAAATTGCATTGCTACCGCTGTTACATAGTTCATAAATGGTTTATTTCCTATATATATTATTGCTTGTTCAGCCATCATGAGCTTTGTAATTTCTTAATTTGCCTTGTTATATATCCAGCTAACATATTTCTTAATCTTTTTGATGGAACTTCAGCTACAACTTCTAATATTTTTACATTTTTCTTATAATCTGCAGTAAATAAATTTGCATATTTTTCTAATATTTTATTAGCTTCCCTTCTAAATTTACCATGAAGTATTCTACCCATAATTTCTTATTATAAAAATTAAATTTATAAAAAGATAGCAAACTATAATATAAAATGAAAGCTGGAAAACAGCCTCCAGAAGATATAAACGTATTCATAGAAATACCAAAGGGTAGCAATATAAAATATGAATTTGATGAAGAAGAAAAAGTAATAAAAGTAGATAGAATATTCTACACCGCAATGTTTTATCCATTTAACTATGGATTTATACCAGAAACTTTAGAAGAAGATGGGGATCCATTAGATGCTTTAGTTATTACATACGATTCATTTGTTCCAGGAGTATTAGTAAGAGCAAGGCCAATTGGTGTATTAATAACAGAAGATGAAAATGGAGTTGATAGAAAAATAATTGCAGTACCACATGAAAAAATAGATCCAAAATTTTCAAATATAAAAGATATAAAAGATTTACCAGAAGCAATATTAAATCAAATAAAACATTTTTATGAACATTATAAAGAATTAGAACCCGGAAAATTTGTTAAAGTTAAAGAAGTTAAAGGAAGGGAAGATGCATTAAAGATAATTAAAGATGCAATAGATAGGTTTAAAAATAAGAAATAATAAATATTTTTTAGTGAAGAAGCATTACGCTTCTGAAAAATGATGAGAACATATTTTTCTGATGATAATTAAAAAGAGTTTTGAAGAACATTTTAAAGAATTATTGGGAGATAAATATGAATTGTTTTTGGAATGGTCCTTTAAATTATTAAAAAAATCTATAAGAATTAATACAATAAAAGTAAAGGATAATATAAATTTTGAAAACTTAAAAGAAATATTATTATCAAAACAAGATCATTTAAAAGAAAAGGAATTAAAAGAAATATATGAAAAAATTGATAATTTATATAATTTAAAACAAAATCCTTTTAATTTAAATATAAATGCAAAAGAAGTATTATCAAGATTAAAAGAATATGGATGGGAAATTGAAAGAATACCTTTTTATAAATATGGATTCTGGATAAAAGGAGAAAGAAGGGATATTGGAAATACTGTAGAATTTCAATTGGGATATTATTATCCACAAGAAGCTGCATCAATGATACCACCTTTAGCATTGGATTTAAAAAAAGATGATTTGGTTTTAGATATGGCAGCTGCACCTGGTTCTAAAACAACACAAATTGCAATGCATATGGAAAATGAAGGATTAATAATTGCAAATGATGTATCAATTGATAGAATTAAAGCATTAAGTGAAAATTTACAAAAAATGGGTGTAATAAATACAATTGTAACGATGATGGATGGAAGAAAATTATATAAATTAAATTTAAAATTTGATAAAATTTTATTAGATGCTCCGTGCTCTGGAACTGGTGCAATAAGGAAATCATATAAAACATTAAAAATATGGAATGAAGATACAATAAGTAGATTAGCAAATTTACAAAAGAAATTATTATTAACTGCTTTTGATTTATTAAAAGATAATGGTATTTTAGTTTATTCTACATGCTCTGTTGAACCATTAGAAAATGAATTTGTAATAGATTATCTATTATCTAAAAGAGAAAATGTAAAAATTGAAAAAATAGAAATACCAAATTTAAAGAAATCTGAAATAATTTCTGAATATAATGGATATAAATTAGAACATGAAGAAGAAATTAAAAATACAATAAGATTGTGGCCTTGGGATAATGATACAGAAGGTTTTTATATTGCAAAGATAAAAAAAATATAATTTTATGCCCCCGAGGGGATTCGAACCCCCGATCTCCAGGACCGAAGCCCGGAATGTTGTCCTGGCTACACTACGGGGGCTTTATCATATATTATTTTTTGATATGAATTAAAATATTCATCAAAATATTGATCAAATGTATAATTTATATTATATTTCTTTGCTATTTTATTATATATATCTATTAATCTTTTTGGATAATTTTTATCAGGAATTGAATTAGTCAATTTATGATATTCAAATATCTTAGAGAATATTTTTTCTCTTTTTACATTTAATTCAATATTTTCTTCATTATCTGCATTATTTGCTTCATATGTTGATTCAAATTTTCCAAAATTAAATCCTGAATACTCAACTGGATTCATTACATTCATTAAATAATCTGAGAAATATTTATCATATATTAAATTTGGTAAAAACAATCCCAAAGAAATATATGGATTAAATACTGCAGAGTTTTTATTATTAAATGGTATATAAACTGATATATCATTTAAATCAAATAAATTAGAAATATATCTTATATCTTTTCCCAATAATGATAATTCTCCATATGCATCCTTTTCTATTAAATATTTTGCAATATTATAATTTACTTCTGAAGATTTATCTAAATTATTAAAATCAAATAATGATTTATTTAAATCTTTAATTGATACTTTTCCAATATATATTCCTTCTAAAATTGTTCCTAAAATATATCCTAAATATAATGTATCTAAACCATATCTATTTGATAAATCAATTAAATCTTTTATATATTCTTCATTTAATATTCCTAAAAATGGTCCTAACATATTAAATGGTTCATATGGATATTCTTTCTTTAAATTATTAACTAAAGGATAAATATAATCATCAAATATCTTTTTATTTTCTTCTTCAGATAGATATATGTTTTTATAATTTAAAATAGGTATTTTATCTGGTATAGATTGATAAAAATCTTTTATCGATTCTTTTTCTTCTTCTATTAATTCTATATCTAATCTTTTATTTTCAATTTTATTATCTCCACCAATTGATAAACCTGATATATTATGATATCTATATAATACTGACCCAATTCCACCCTTTGTAACTTTTATTTTATTATTTTCAAATATAATTAAATTTCCATATATTGTAAATTTTGATCCTAATCCATTTAACAAAATAATAAAATCTTTTCCACAATATATATCTTTCAGAGTATTATATAATTCTTCTTTTCTTTTATATATATCTTCAGATATATCATTTTCTAAAAATATGACATTATCATTTTCTATAATTAAAAAATATTTTTTATCTAATTTTCCATATAAAACTATTATATCATTACCTGTTAATTTAATATATTTACCAAAAGAAGATAAATTAATATCTAAAGAACCTGTTATTGGAGATCTATAAATAATTAATGAATTTATATTATCTTTATTTTTTTGATGTCCAACAGAAAATATTGTTAAATTATTTTCAAATGAATCTTTTTCATATGTTTTATAATCAAAATGCAAATTAATTGAATGATCCAATGTTTTTGAATCAGTTACATAATTTTTTGATTCCTTTTTATATAAATCTATAAACAATACTCTAATCATATAAAATAAATAATTCTTTAAACTATATTAAATTATGGACCCGTGCCCGAGAGGTCAAAGGGGATCGGTTCAGGTCCGATTGGAGAGATCCTTCCGGGGTTCGAATCCCCGCGGGTCCATATTATAAAAAATTTAATCTAATTATTATTTATTTAATTTACTTTCCTTTAATTTATTTAAAAATTCTGCAAATTTTTTAGCAGATTCTTCTAATAATCCTTCTTCATTATTTATTACTTCTACTACTGTACCATATTCAAACATAAATATTGTTGTAAAGTATATTGTTAGATTTTGCTGAATTTCAATTCTTTTTAAATTTTCTATATCTCTTCCCCTTATTTGAATATCTCTTAATCTTCTAACAAAAATTTTATCTGGATCCGAAACTATTACTGCAATACCATCTGGTCTTAAAATTTCTGCATACTCTCTTAGCATACCTGGAATATATCCTTCATATGATTCTATTACTAAATGAGTATCTAAAATTATATCATTTTCCTTTTCCATTTCTTTAATTTTTTTAATTGCTTCATTTTGTATTTCCTTTTGTTGTTCAAATGTTAATTTCTTTCTTATTTCATCCCTATTATTTATATTATATTTTTCTTTTGCCAATTCAAACATTATATCTCCAGTACTTACAACTTTAAATTCATATTTTAAATATTTTCTAGCTTCATTAATTACTGAAGTTTTTCCAACACCAGGTACTCCTACAACCATTACTATCATAAACTAAATAAATACTATGAAAAATAAAAATTTATTGAAAAGATAATTTTTATAACAAATCTAAAGTAATTTTCAATATTTCGAATTATAAAAAAACAATTTTTTAGTGCGGCGGAGGGGATTTGAACCCCTGGCGGATCTTATCCAATCGGACCTCAACCGACCCCCTTTGACCACTCGGGCACCGCCGCGTATTTTATTTTATATTTTCTAAAATTTTAAAATATAAGAGATAATATTCATGAAATAAATAAATCAATTTCTAAGAAATTTATTATATTAACATTATCAACAACAATGTAAATTTTCCTTAATATTTTTTGAAATCTTTAACTTTTTAATATCTTTTCTTTTATTTAATCCTAATAAAAATATTAAATTAACTATAAACAAAATATCACTAACAATTAATAGAATTTCTCCAAATTCAAATATATTTAATCTAAATATTGGGGCAAGAGTTGCAACTATGATTGCAAAAGAACCTGTACCACATCCAACTAAACATGCCTGAAATCCTGCAAAACCAAATATTGCAGAAATAAATGATAAAATATTTCCTGCATAAAATTTCCTATAATTAATTATCATAAAGGATATTAAAGCAAAATTTAAAGAAAATAAAATTACATATAAACATGAAAGGATTTTTATATAAATTGAAGCTAATAACAAACCTAAAAATATTGATTTAATATAAAAATAACCAATTAGAAAAAATATTATAATTAAAATAATTCCAACTTTACTTTTTATCATATCTTTAAAAATATTATTCATTTCTTATTATATTCAAAATATCTTTTTAAATATTTTTTTCTAATTATTTGAAATGAGCGACAATCGGTGTAATTTACATATATAATACATTAACAAAGAAAAAAGAAATATTTGAGCCAGTAGAATATCCTTTTGTAAAAATATATCATTGTGGAATAACTCCATATGATACATCACATATAGGTCATTTAAGGTCAGAAATTTCTTTAGATATTATAAGAAGAATATTCAGATATTTTGGATATATAGATATAGCAATTAGCAATTTTACAGATATAGATGATAAAATAATAAAAAGAGCAAGAGAACTAAATTTATTAAATGATTGGCAAAGAATACCTGAAGAATATATAAAATATCATTTAGAACAAGTAAAAAGATTAAATAATTTACCATTTTATATAAATCCAAGAGTTACAACTCATATTAATGATATTGTAGATTTTATAAAGGATTTAATAAATAAAGGATATGCATATAAAGGAAAATATAGTATATATTATGATATAGATAAGTATCCATATTATGGACAACTGTCAGGAACAAAAAAAGAACAATGGGAACAAGAAACAGAATTTTTAGAAGATAAAAGACATCCATATGATTTTGCATTATGGAAATTTAAAAAAGAAGATGAACCATATTGGAATACAGAAATAGGAGAAGGAAGACCTGGTTGGCATATTGAATGTTCTACAATGTCATCAAAATATTTAGGACCACAATTTGATATACATTCAGGAGGTCAGGATTTAATATTCCCACATCATGAAAATGAAATTGCACAATCAGAAGCTAGATTTAATACACATCCATGGGTAAAATATTGGCTACATTTTGGATTTATAAAAATTAGAGGAGAAAAAATGAGTAAAAGTTTAGGAAATATAATACCTGCAAAGGAATTTTTAGATAAATATGGAGAGGATATTACTAGATTTTATATTGGATCTTATCATTATAGAGAACCAATTGATATAAATGAAGAAAGTATAAATCAAGCAAAAGAAAATTATAGATATATAACTTCAACAATTAAAACAATTGTAAATGAAATAAATAGTTTGGATAGAACATTTTATTTAGATGATAATAAAATAAAAATATGGAAAGAATTATTAAATTATGAAAAAGAATTTATAAATAATATAAAAGATGATTTTAATACAAGAGAAGCTACAAGAATATTATTAGAAGCAACAAATTATATAAATAAGAATGTTATTGGATCAGAAACATTTACATTATACTTTACTTCATATAATTTCTACAATATTGCTTCAAGAATTTATGGATTATGGAAAGATATATTTTATGGAAAAGAAAGTAAAGAAAATCTAACAAATATTTTATTAAATATAATAATAGATATTAGAAATGAATTAAGAAAAAATAAAAATTATGAATTATCTGATAAAATAAGGGAAGAACTTAGAAAAATTGGTATAGATTTATTAGATCAAGGAAATAAAACAATATATAGATTTATATAAAATTATCATTTTTTAACTTTTTTATTAAAAATAAGTGAATGGATGATATAATATATCCTGATCTATCAATAATAATATTAGGACATGTTGATCATGGAAAAACAACATTAGCAAAATCATTAACAGGTCAATGGCTATCAAAACATTCTGAAGAAATAAAAAGAGGATTAACAATAAAATTGGGATATGCAGATTTTACAATATATAAATGCGAAGAACATGGATATTTTACAGAAAAAATATGTCCAATATGCAATAAAGAAAATAAACCAGTAAGAAAAATATCTATTGTAGATGCACCTGGTCATGAAAGTTTATTGATGGTAATGTTAACAGGAGCTGCAATTGTTGATGCTGCTATATTAGTTATTGCTGCAAATGAACCAGTTCCACAACCACAAACATTAGAACATCTTGTAGCATTTAAATATTTAGGAGATAAACCATTAATAATTGTACAAAATAAAATTGATCTTGTAACAAAAGAAGAGGCAATGAAAAATTATCAGGAAATATTAAATTTATTAGATAAATTAAATATTGATAAAAATAAAGTAAAAATAATTCCAATATCTGCAATAAATAATGTAAATATAAATTACTTATTAGAAGAATTGGCTAATTTGCCAAAACCTGAAAAAGATGAAAATTCAGATCCAATATTTTTAATATCGAGGTCATTTGATGTAAATAAACCAGGTACTGATATAGAAAAATTGATTGGAGGAGTTTTGGGAGGAAGTTTACTAAAAGGTAAATTAAAATTAAATGATGAAATAGAAATAAGACCTGGACTATTTATTAATAATAAATGGATTCCTATAAAAACAAAAATAGTTTCATTAAAGCAAGGTAATTATGATGTAGAAGAAATATTACCAAGAGGAACTGCAGGAATTGGAACAAGTTTGGATCCTTCAGTTACAAAAGATGATACATTAGCAGATCAAATTGCTGGATATTCAAATAAATTACCTCCACAATATGATGAAATAAAGGTAAAATATGAAATAATAAAAGAATTATTTAATGAAAATGAAAAAATTCAAAAAGGAGAAAAAATAATTGTTGGAGTATATAATATAATTTCTGATGGAATTATAAAAAACATAGAAAAAGGAAATGTAATTACTATAAAATTAAATAAACCAGTTTTAGGATATAAAGATGATAAAGTAATAATATTAAGAAATATTAATAAAAGATGGAAAATATTTGCAATTGGTAAATTATTATGAGATATAAAATATTAATTGATACAAACATATTTTTTATTCCATTTTATGAGAATTTTGATATAATAAATGAATTAAAAGATTTTCTAATGAAAAATAATATTGAATATGAAGGATTTTATACATTAAGAAAAAATATTATTGAAATTGAAAATAAAATAAATAGTTCAAAATCTGAAAAATGGAAAAAAATATATAATCTAGTATTAGAATATATAAAAAAGAATAATATAAATATTATAGAGACAAAAGAAAATTATGAAAAAACAGATAGGCTTATAATAAAAACAGCACTATCTGATAAATTTATTGTATGTACATTAGATAAAAATTTAAGGACGATATTAAAGAAATTAAATATACCAGTAATTTTTTATTCAAATAAGAGATTACATATAATATGGTAACAAATGCAGGACCAGAATTTTATGCTGCAAAAGAAAAATATGAAAATGCTAAAACTCCAGAAGAAAAATTAAAATATTTATATGAAATGTTAAGAACTGCTCCAAAACATAAAGGATCTGAACATTTAATTGCATGGATAAATAAAAAAATATCTGAATATGAAAAAATAATTGAAGAAAGTAAATATAAAAAGGGAGGAAGTGGTATAAAATTAATAGAAAAATCTGGTGATATTTTAATAAGTATATTAGGAATAGAAAATTCTGGAAAAAGCTATTTTTTAAGGAAATTCACAAATGCAAATGTTGAAGTAAGTGAAATTCCATTTTCTACAATAAATCCAGCAATTGGTACAATATTTTATAATTGCGTATATTATCAATTTGTTGAAATACCATCTACATTTGAAAGAAAATTTAGATCAATTTTATCATTATCAGATTATTATATATTAATATTAGATGAAAAAAGAAATATAGAAGAACAATTGAAAAGAATAAATAAATTTTCTGAGGGAATAATTGAATTCAGTACAATTCCAAACAATAAATACAAAATAATATATAATAAATTTGATGATTTTAAAGATATAAATTTACAAGAAATATTAGAAAACATAATTAAAGATTTAGATTTAATAAGAGTAAAACCAATAGATTCTGATCATTGCGTAATATTAAATAAAGATTCTACTATAAAGGACTTCATTGAAAAAATAAATAAAAAATGGATAGATAAATTTAGATATGCAAAGATAATTAGAGGGGATAAAATTATAAGAGCTGGATTAAATTATAAATTAGAAGATAGAGATATTGTTGAATTAAAATTAAAAATATAATTATTTATATTTTTCAAGCTTTTCCTTTAATTCTATTATATCTTTTCTAGTATATTCTATTAATATTGCAATTACAGATAACCATAATACTCCCAACCATGTAAATAAAGCTGCTATAACCATAGCAGCTGAACCTTGTAGTGCAAGTGGTAGTTCTATGCTTTTAAATAATAAAAGATATCCCAATATCATATTAATAAAAAATCCTACCAGCAATATTATTTCTAACAAATTTGGTGTTTTGTAATCAAAGCCAACCATTATTAATTTTTAAATTAAATATTTATATATATTTCTATGAAAAGTTTAGATAAAAAATCAAGAAAAAATTTAATCGAATTATTAAAAACAAATTATAAAATAGAATGTGAAAAATTAAAAAATGAAAATATATTTTTAGATGAAGAAAATAATATTTACATATATAATAATATTCCAATAGCGTTTATAAGAGATAAAAATATATATCCAACAATATTTTTGATAAATGAATGTGAAACAAATATGAATTATATTAAAGTAAATATTGGAGCAAAAGAAAAAATATTAAATGGTGCAGATGTATTTAGACCTGGAATAATTGAATTTTCAGATTTCAAAAAAGATGAAATAATATTAATAATATCTGAGGATAATAAATTATTAGCAATCGGAAGAGCATTATATGATAGCAATGATGCTATTAAAATGGAAAAAGGAAAAATAGTAGAAAATATACATTATTATGGAGATAAAATAACAAAATATTATTTAAATAAAATTAAAAATTGATTTTTGCTTTAATAAATTACTATATTTTCTTAACTTATATACTGAAACATTATATTTATTCATAAATTTATTATTTAGATATTGAATTAGTTCATTATAATCATCAAATTTTTCTATTAAATTATTTAACATATACTTTGTTCCTTCTCTAACAACCCAAACACCTAAAGGAACTTTATATTCTTTTGTTACAAATCTAAATACAACTAAATTTCCAATCATTTTATAATTTCTCATAAATTCTGCAAAAGATAATTTTAAAGCACTATAACCTCCTGATTCATCATCTCTACCAATTATACTATATTTAGAATTCAAATTATATGCGGAACCTGGTATTAATGTTTCAATCAATTCACAATTTCCATTACCTGGGAAAAATACTCCATAAAAATCATTTCCATATAAAGAATAATAGAATAAATAATATTTATCATTAATTTTAGAATAATCTTTTATTTCTTCCTTTATTTTTTTCTCTATAATTTCATGAACTGCAGTTATTGCCCATTTACTTGGAACTAATTTTTTATTTATCTTATATCCAAAGAATCCCATTGAAAATAATCTTGATAAATAATAATCAGACATTCCAGATTTATATAAATAATATATAGAATCTTCTGCCTTCATTTCTTCTATTCTATATATCTCATTTGGTATCTTTGGATTTTCATTTATCTTTATTTTATCTATTATTCCAGAATATCCATACAAACCTATTATCTTTGAAATTTTCATATTTTCACTTATTTTATTTAGACGTATTTCTAAATTTATTGATTTTACTGACAACATTGAATCTAAAATTTCATTATATAATTTATCATTTTTTCTTGGTAAATTAGCATCTACAATCTTCTTTGCATTTATTAAACTTATTCTACTCTTTATAATTTCTTCAACATCTATATTATTTTTTGCCCAATATATAGGATTATCATATAATTCTATATTTTCATTATAAGATGTTAAAATACCTAAAGACAATTTTGGATAATTAATTGAACTGATTAAATTTGATGGAGGGGTATATCCATTTATCTCTTTTTTTAATATTATAGATTTTCCATATAATTTCTTATATTTTTCTGCAAGTTTTTTTGCATTTACAACATCTATCATTAGATTTTTATTTATTTTTTAAATTATAAGTTTGATGGATATAATAAATATACCAACAAAGTATAAATTAAAAGAAATTAAAAATTTAGATGAATTAAAAAAATATTTACCAAAAAAATTTGTTTTGGTATCTTTAACACAATATTCTGAATATGCTAAAAAAATATATGAGATATTAAAAGAAAATTATGAAATAATATTAAAGGAAGGATTATATGGTATAAATGTTTTGGGATGTTATTCAGAACCTGCAAATATAGAAGGAGTAGATACAGTACTATTAATTGGAAATGGAAAATTTCATGCAGAAAATATTATAAGAAAATTAAAGAAAAAAGTAATTGTTTATGATCCAATATATGGAGAAATAAAGGTTTATGAACCAGATTATAATTTTGATAAAATTTTAGAATTTTTATTGAATAAATTAAAGAATTCAAATAATATTGGAATAATATTATCAATAAAGCCTGGACAATATTATTATATAGAAACATTAAAGGTTAAAGATAAATTAGAAAAATCTGGAAAAAAAGTATACTTATTTATTGGAGATACAATAGATATTTTACAATTATTAAATTTTCCATATATAGATTTCTGGATTTTCTCTGCATGTCCAAGATTAATTGATGATATAATAGATAATAATATAAATGGATTAACAATTGACATTCTAATAAAAAATTTAGACAAAGTAATTAATATTTAATATTCCATGAACAAACATATATAATGCTATCGTAGATAAAGTAGAAAATATGAAGAATATTAATATATTAACTATATAATATTTATACAAATAATAATAAAAACTCAATTTATCTCCACTATTTTCTATACTATTAATTGCATATACAATTACAAAGGCCATTGCTGCGTTGAATATTCCAATTATAAGTATCATTGAAGCAGGCGATATGAGAGAATTTAAATTAAATATATTAAATATAATTCCAGGTAATGTACTTATATATTGAGAAACACCAGAATTGGATAATCCTAAATTAGATATTTGGTTAAATTGAAAAGATAATTTGTATAAAATTTCTATAATCATCACACTAACTGCACTTATTATTCCTAAAATAATTGGAGCTAAAATTCTTAATAGAGATTTTAATTGAGATAAATCTTCTGCTACAAGGTCTTTAATCCTCTCTTTTACTTTTGATATTAATAAAAAATATCTTGCAACCATACCTGTTATAATAGAAGCTTCTGTAGGAGATTGACTACTGGCTTCGTATAATAATTCCATCGTAGCTCTCAATTGCGATGATGGAATTCTAGATAAAGCTCCATACCTAATATCAAATATTGAATCATAAAATGATAAACCTGCTCTCAAATTTTGATATATTTTTGATATAAAATCTCCTATTGGACTACCTTTATATTTAGGATAAATATGTATCAGTGCCTTTTCAATTGGATAACCTTCATTTAATGCTGAACTTAAAGATAACAAAAATGATGGTAAATCTGTTTCTATTCTTTCTAAATTCTTATACAAACCCTTATAATTAAAATAATATACAAAAGCAATTAATGAAACAGATAAACCTATTAAAAATACTAAAAATTCTGATAATAATATTCCTGAAATATCAAATCTATATAAATATTGATATATTACAAAAAAGATTATGAAAAATAGTAATATACTTACTGAAATTCCACTAATTATTGATATTATTTTATTTGTTAAATCTCTTTTCTTTAAATAATAGAATAAATATATATCATCATTTGAAAAAACACCAATCATTTTTGAAGAAATTGCATAATTAACTATATAAAATGCTATAAATGGTACTAAAATATCAAATAATATAAATAAAACAAATGGACTAAATATACTTCCTAAAAATATTGATGCAAGGGGAAATATTGTTAATAACATAACTGGTAAAGTTATACCCAACATAGATACTAAGTTTATTGTAGATCTTATTTCCCTAGAAAATTCATATAGCTCATTTAATAATTCATCTAAAGACTCTTCTATAGCTTTATCTATTTGAAAATTTCTCCTATCCTTATCAGGATCATATAGAGCACTTAAAATAAGCATAACACCAATATAAAATGATTTTGAACTTTTTTCCCAAGATCTTGAATATTCTACTAAAGCTTCTGATGCAGAAACATATTTTCTATTATATATATCTCTTAACAACCTTAATAGATCTATTTTTAATGGTAAGTTAATATTTTTTGCAGCAAATAACATTGCTTGCTCTACATTTGGATTTTGTCTTAATTTAATAGCTAATAATAGTAATAGATTTATTAATTGAGATTTTTTCTTTGCATTTAGATTACTATACAAAACAATATAATAATAATCAATCAATATATAAGATAATAAACCAAGAGAAATAAACAATATGAAGTATAAAGGAGATATTATTATTGAAGGTATTATTCCTATAAAAGTAAATAATATTAGAAAAAATATTGATGCTGATTCTATTTGATCAATATTTACATCTAAAAGAAGTTCTTCATTTATTTTTTCAAAATTTTTTCTTTTATTTTCATTTACTTTAATCTTTATTATATTTCCAAATGCTTTAACAATTTTTTCATAATATTTTATTTTATTACCGAAATAAAAATATTTATATAATTTTATTTTGCTTTCTAAATTTTGTATATCTAACCTATTTAGCTCAATTTCTGATATATCCATTTCTTCATATTATCTAATATATAATCTTTAACAATTTCATTATATTCTTTAATACTTTTATCTACATATTGATAAAATACTTCATTATAAGCAGAAACAAAGTCTGCTTCCAAAATATCTTTCCTATTTTTTTCTCTTGCTATATCTACTAGCAATTTTTTTGACAAACCTATTGTTTCTATCATATTCCATACTCTTTCCCAAGATTTTGACAAATATTTTATCCTAGATGCAACAGCCTTTAATATATCAGAATCTCCGTTTATTAACTCTAATGTTGGTTCTAAATTATCTTTTTCTGCATCATAAATCATCAAATCAACAAATCCTTTTTCTCTCAATGGATCCTGTTCCCATAATTTTCTTACTTCAGTTATCCTTAATACCCTTCTATATTTTTTTAATCCTGAAGGTTCTTTAATTGGATTAGTAATTACTATTATATCTGTAGCTTTAAATGCTGTTTTAGGAACTCCTAGATCATTTACAACTCTATCATATACACCATAGGGACTTTCTGCATGTAAAGTACCCATTACAGCATTTGCTACAGCACCAACCCTCATAGCTTCATATAATGTTAAAGCTTCCTTAGATCTAACTTCTCCAACAATTATAGCACTATCCCCCATTCTTAAAGATGCTCTCAATCCCTCTTCAGCAGATAATTCGGCAGATTTTAATGAAAATGGACTCCTAACTTTCATAGGAACTATATTATATCCTACTGATCTAAAAAATTCTGCTGGTATTTCTAAAGTATCCTCTACAGTTATTACCCTAACTTTCTTAGGTATTTCTAACATTAAGGCTGTTAATAATGATGTCTTACCACTTCCCCTTGTACCAGCAATTAAAATTGTCCTTCCATTTGCAACTAAAAAGGATAATAAACCTGCAGCCTGATAATTTAGCATTTTATTATCTATAAATAAAGGTAAAGTCCATGGTTTATTTCTATGTCTTCTAATTGTATATGATAATCCAAAAGGAGATAAAGGAGGTGATAATGCTGCAACTCTTAATAATATATTATTTCCAATTACTAGATCTGCATCTAAAACAGGATTTGCTTCATCAAATGGTCTTCCAGATATTAATCTTAATTTTGTAGCCCAAGATTCTACTTCTCTCCTAGTTGGAGTTACATTTGTAATGCACATTTCATATTTAGAATGCTGTAAATATATTGGAGTTATACCTGCTGGCGGATTTATATATAGATCCTCTAAACTTTCATCTAATACTATTTTTTCTATTATTCCAAATCCAATTGTATATCTAATAATTATACTCTTAATTAATTCCAATCTATTTTTATCTATATTTATATTATATATAGACATTAATTTCGTTATTATATTATTTAGTATATTGTTATATATTTCTCTTAATCTTTCTACATCTAAATAATCTTCTTTCTTAGGTTCATATTCTTGTAAAATTTCTATTGCTTTATGGGATAAAAATGTTTCTTCAGAGAATATTTTATATTCTTCAGGAAATATATAATATCTGAAAATAGTTTCTTCAGGATTTTTTAATATAAAAACTTCTGTATTTTTATCCAATCTATAAGAATCTATAATATTATAGCTTTCTGAAATTTTATTTATATACTTTGTATCTATAAATTTTGGTTTTATATCTCCTAATAATAATCTTCTATATATTTCTCTATTTCCAATTTGATATCCAAATAAAAATGGTTTAATATATTTATATAAAGGTAAAGATTCAAATTTTATTAGAAAATTGTCTATTAATGATATTAAATTTGATATTTGGTTTTCTAAATCTTTATTATTTTTTAATAATGACATTAATTTTCTTTTCATTCTTCTTATAAATATATATGTACCAATTGGATCCTTCAAATATCTCTTATCCAAATAATCTATTATTGTTTTTATTTCTGAATATAGTGGATTTCCAGTTAATAAATATCTATAATATTCTGATACATTATTTTTAATAGAAAGATATACATCGAGAAAACTATTCAATATTTTTATACTATCTTCATAATATTCTATATTTTCATCCTGCTCAATTATTATTGTATTTACAAATGGATCTACAGACAATATATTTAATATATATTCCATTATATTTGGATCATCTTCAATTGTAGCAATATTACTATAATTTTTAGCATTTACATATAATACTCTTTCTTTTCCATTCATTTTAATTTCATATTGCAAATTATTTAGCATATAAAGATTAATATATATTAAAATATAATAGTTTTACTATGAATGATCCAGAGACACTTAGAAGATTAAAATATTTAGAAGAGAAAATTTCAATGTTCAACAATATATTACAAACTATGGATGTAACTACTAGAACTTCTTTAGATGATTTTAAATTAGAAATCGAAAATATTAAGAAGGAAATAAATGACATAAAACAAGAAATAAATGATATAGAAATAAAAATAAAAGCAATAATGGATGAATTATCAAATTTTGCTACTATAGACCAATTAAAAATTATAAATTCTATTCTAGATTACATAAATCCATTTGATTTTGTTACCAAGAAAGAATTAGATAAATTGATAAAAGAAAAAATTATGGAATATTTTGATAACTTATATAATCAGAAGAGTTAAATTTATAATATCCAATATTTTTATTAAGAATTATGAGAAGCTTACTCGGTATATTTAGTAAAAAAAGTAATAAAGATCAAAATAAACAACAGGATTTAGATAATTTATTTCAGGATTTTAATAATCCAATACCACAAAATATTGGACCATTCGATCAATTTCAGCAAAGTAGCAATATTAATCCTACAATAAATAATTATCAGAATTATCCTTTTGGCCAAATGAATCAACAGATTCCATTACAGCAAAATCCTCTAAATCAATTTGGTCAATCCTGGAACCTACCTACACAACCAAATCCAACCCCAAATCAATTTCCACAACAACAAGCTCAGAGTCAACCAGAACTTGGACAAGGAAGTTTTATTATAGATGAAAAAATTGAACAATATATAAATAATACTATAAATGATATATTAAAAGATAAAATAGGTGAAATAAATAACGAATTATCACAAATAAAGATATGGAAAGAAAAAGTAGAATATTTAATTAATAAAATGCAGGAACAAATTGATAAATTAGATAATAAGATAACTGAAATAAATAATTTGGCAACTAAGAAATTGGAGGAATATGATAAAGGAATGCAGGAGGCAACAACAGAAATACAGGCATTACATAGATTGATAAGAACAATGATACCTGCTATATCTGAATCTACAAAAGAATTAAGAGAAACAGTAGAAGAGCTAAAGTCTTTAAGAGATTCTATTAGAAAACCATAAATTTTTTAATTTTTTTAATAAATTTTATTGATGGATAAAAAAGAAACTATAATAGTAGGACTTATACTATTAATATTATTAGCAGTTGGATTTATAGTTGCTCCCCTATTATATCCAATAAATAATAACCAAAATTTAAATCGGAATGAATTATATCAGATATCTCAGATTGCTCAATATTGTCAGGCTTTATGTATATATGCAAAATATAATTTATCTATAAGTAACTTGAGTAATACATGCCTAGTATCAAAAAATTCTATATTATATCAATCTTGGATATCCTATCCAGGTGCAGATAATTGGGGATGTGAAGTATCAAATAATAATTTGAATTTATGTAATAATAGTAATTATATAGTATTAGATGACAATTGCTCAATAATTAATATATATTATCAAAATAAACAATTAAATCTAACATGAAGTATATTGATTCTCATTGCCATTTATATAAATTCAATGAAATAGAAAGAAAAAGAATAATAAGAAATAAAGATATTATAATATTATCAGTCTCTGAAGATTTAGAATCGTCATTAAAAAATTTGGTTTTATCTCAATTAAATGAAAATGTAATACCAGCTATAGGGATTCATCCTTGGAATATAGAAAAAGTAAATGAAAACACATTTAAAATAATAGAAGATATAATAAAGGATAATAAAATAAAAATACTTGGGGAAATTGGATTAGATAAAAAATTTAAGCCAGAAACATTTGAAAAACAGAAAGAAATTTTTGAAAAATTTTTAAATTTAGCAAAAGAATACGATTTAAATGTAAATCTTCATACTCCAAACACTTCAAAAGATGCGTTTGATCTTTTAATAAAATATGATATTAAAAAGGCATATTTTCATTGGTATAGCGGAGATGAAAAATTATTAGAAGAAATAATTAATAAAGGATATTTTATAGGGATAAATGTTGCAACAATAGTAAATGAAAAATATAAAAAATATATAGAAATCGCAAATATAAAAAGTATAATAACAGAATCTGATGGACCATACAATTATAAAGGTATTATACTTCATCCAGATATGCTAAAAGATCTATATAAACTCATTTCAGATATAAGAAAAATAAACATAGAGGAACTATCAAATATTATACAAGAAAATTTTGCTAGATTTATATATTAACATAATGTTAATGCAACTTAACATTAAGTTAATATTTATAAATTTTAAGAGAGATATACATTAACGTTATATTAAATATTATTAACATGATGTTAATCAATAATGTTTATAAATGTCAAAAAACCTTATAGGTATTATGAGCTACCTATTAAACGAAAACTATTTAAAAGTATTAGAATATATAGCGGATAAAAAGGAATTTACAGAAAAAGAAATAAAGAGACAATTAAAGATAAAGGAAGAAGAAATTAGGAAACTATTATATATATTGGAAGAAAATAATATAGTATATCCAATAAGCATAATAAATAATAATGGAAAATTTGATTTCAAATGGGGAAATAAAGTACCAGATAAAGAAAAATTATTTAGCCTATTAATTAATAAAGAAATTAATAGAATTAATGAAGAAATTAAAAATTCTCCAAAAACCTTATACTATTGTACTGAATGCGGAAGTGCGTATACATTCGATGATGCATATGAAAATGATTTCATATGTAAAGAATGTGGATCATTATTAGTTGAAAAGGAAAATTTCAGAATAATAGAATTAGAAAACATTGTACATAACTTACAATTATTACTAGAAAAATATTCTTCAAAAACTACAAAGAAAGAAAAAGCATCAAAAGCAAGGAGTAAAAAATAATTTTTTATTTTTTATTTAAATTTATATTTAATGATATTTAAGGTTAAGATATACGATCTAACTGAAATATTTAAACAAACAAAATCAAAACTAGTTAAATCAAATATAGATAATGGAGCTAAAGTATATGGAATAAAACTTAATAAAATGAAAGGAATGATTGGATTTGAAATATTACCAAATAGAAGGATAGGAACTGAATTTGCTGATATTGCAAAAAAATTTGGATTAAAAGGTATATTACATTCAGATGAATTACCAAATTATGGAATATCTGAAGAAGAAGTGAACAATGTTAAAAAAATGTTAAATTGTTCAGATGAAGATGCATTTATATTATTAATATCAAAAGATTATGAAATAGCAAAAAAAGTTTTTAGCTTAATAATAAATAGAATAAATGAATCAATTAAAAAGGTACCAAAAGATACTAGACAAGCAAATGATGATGGAACTACATCTTTTTTAAGGCCACAACCGGGATCTGAAAGAATGTATCCAGAGACAGATCATCCTTACATATATATTAATAAAGATACTATTGAAAATGACGAATACAATATAATAAGATATAATATAAGTTATGGAGATATTAAAGAAATATTTGATATATACTATTTAAAAAAATTTGACAGAGATTTATATATTAAATTGTTAAATGAAGGTAAAACAATATTAAATTCCATTGATCCTGAATTTATTAAACAGATGTTAAAATCTTTTGGATATAATGAAAAACAAATTGAAAATATAATATGGAGTGAATATATAAATGATATAATAAAAATATCTTTTGATATAGATCCAAATACCGTATATTATTTATTCTTCCAAATGATTGGAGATACAGAAGGTTTATTCAAAGAAAAAATAGAAAAATTTGATTTAGATTTTATATATAAGATAAAAGATTATTTAAAAGATAAAAAAATTGTAAAAAATGCAATACCAATAATATATTATCATTATATTAAATATAATAAGAACATTGAAGATATAATAAAAGAAAATAATTTATACAAAAGAGATAAAGAAGAATTGAAGAAAGAAATTGAAGAATATATAAAATCCTTAAATACTAAAGATAAAAAAGTTATTTTTTCAAATGTATTTAGTAAATTTAAATATGTAGCAGATAGTGAAGATATTAAGGAAGTATTAGAAGAAGTATTAAGTATATAAAATTTTTATATATTAAATTTTAATGGAAGAATGCATATTTTGTAAGATAATAAATAAAGAAATACCTGCATATATTTTATATGAAGATGAATATTCTATAGCATTTCTAGATATAAATCCTATAAATAAAGGACATACATTATTTGTACCAAAAAAGCATTTTGATAGAATATCTAATATTGATGAGGAATATATAAAGAATTTTTATGAAAGTTTTACAAAGTTCTTAAAATTATTTGAGGAAAAAATATCAAAAGATTATAATATAATAATAAATAGCGGAAAAAATGCTGGACAAGCAGTATTTCATGCACATATACATATAATACCTCAATATAATGAAAATGGATATAAAAATATATTTAATTGGAATACTCATAAATTATCAAAAGAAGAAGCTGAAGAGATAATAAAAAAATTTAATTCTTAGGCTTCTTTATATTCAATAATTCCATCATTTACTATTTTAAATTTTATAGATATTCCTTCTGGTAAATATCTATGTTTCCTTAATATTGCTTCCCTAATACCATTATCTAAAATTCTCAATTCAATCAAACATTTTGACCAATATTTTATTAAATCTCCTCCAACAATTCCAATTGTATCTTTATTATCAAACAATGAATATACCTGATTTATAACTAGAACTGGTATATTATATTTTCTAGCTATTTCTGAAAATATTTGTAATTGTTTTGCAAGTTCTATATTTACTTCATTTACATTACTATCACCCCTTTCTAATCTATATAGCATTGATATAGAATCCACAACAATTAATCCTACATCATTAGAATTCTTTTTTATATAGTCATATGTTAAATATATTGCCTTTTTTTGTTCAGAAAAATTTACTGGTTTGTATAATAATATATTCTTCATTACATTCTCAAAATCCTCTTTTGCAATTTGTTTTAATCTTTCAAGAGAAAAACCACCCTCAGTATCAATGTATATTACCTTTTTTCCCAATCTAGAAACATTATAAGAACTTATTATTGCAATATTTGTTTTTCCAGATGCAGAAGGACCATAAAATGAGGTAATAATGTCTGTTTCGATACCTCCATCTAACAATTTATCTATTGGATATACCCCAGTAGAAATTTTACTCATATAAAAATTTTTCTATTATTTTTTAAAAATATAACTAATACTTAACTTCAATTTCTTTTTCTCCTATCTTAATATATAAATACTTTACTTTCTTTCTAATACTATTTTTATAATTATTTATTATAAATTCTAATGCCTTATGCATGTCATTTATTTTTCTCTTTGTAATTGCATATATTCTTCCATTTCTAATTATTAATTCTTCATTCTTATGTTTTTCATAGAATTTATTATAATTTTTTTCTTCCCATAACAAAGGACCTTCTCTTATTTCATATTCTGGTAATTTATCTGGATAATATAATATATAGCCATATAAATAATTTTCATCAAAGAAATAGTAGTAATTAAAGATCTTAAATCCAATATTATTTATCCATTTTTTAATATTATTAAATAAAGATAATGCTTTACTATTTTTTATATCTTTATTATTTGAATCCCCCTCAATCTTTAAATATATCATATTTACATTATATTTTTCAGCCAATTCTTTTATTTCATCATAATTCTTATATATTTTATTAAAAAAGAATTTTTCTTTATCTTCTGATAATAAAAATAGTCTAGAATAATATATAAATTCCGAGAATTTTTGTAAAGAAACAGAAGCTGCAACATTTCTATATTTATCAGTTGGATCAATTATTATTATTGGAGATCTTATCTTATCTTTTGATAGATTTCTCTTTATTTCATCATAATTCTTATAATATTTTTCTAAATCTATTATTACTTTTGGCCTCCAATTAGATACATTTTTTATTGTATTTTCAAAAGATCCATAATTTATTAATATTAGTTCTATTGCATATCCAGAAAATCCCCTAACATAAGATTCTGCTCCATAAACATTTATATTCTTTGTAAATAATTTTAGTAACCTAACTTCATCTTTCATTTTTTCATTTAATTTACTTATTACATATTTAACATGGAATGGAGAAAGATCTGTAGTATTTTTTGCTTCCTTTATATCATTTATTTTTAATATTGGAACTAATTCAAATATTAAACCCTTATAACTTACTTTAAAATAATCTCTAGAACCTCTTATCCTTATATAATCTAAATTCTCTTTTTTTAATACATTTTCAACAACATTTGATATATTTTTATCATCTTTAAATAATAAAAAAGTATCTACATCAAAATCATTTTTTATCCATGTATCTTTTGCAAATGATCCTCCCAAAAATGGTTCTAAATTATTTGATCTTAATATATCAAAAAATTCATTTATTATATTATATACTTTCCTTTTTTCCTCTTCAGATGGTTTTATTTTAGATAATATTTTGTTATAATCTATCATATTTTAAATCTTAATATTGCACCTATTTTAAAGTTTGAAAATTGTTCCCCTTCAGGATGATTTTTTGATATTATTTCTACTTTTGCATTCGTTTGTTCAATTAATTCAAATAATTCTTTAATTTTATCTTTATAATCTTCAGATATTAATACCGTATCTACTGCACCAATTTCTAATGCTCTTTTTACATCATCAAATCCATAAACTACTAAACCAGTACCTTTTCCAAGATGTTCAAAAAATAATTTTACCAATTCTATTTCTCTTACATATTCTGTTTTTTCCAATACATCTTTTGCCCTTTCCAATAATTCTTTTAGTCCATATTCATTTGAATATGCTGTATCATATACAGCTAAAATTTTTTGTTTAAATTGATATGGTAAATAATCACCATCAACAAATTGATTTTTAAGCAATCCTGGTCCTCCAACCAATATACCAACCAGCTTATCTAAATCCTTTTCAAAATAATTTCTAATTTCATCTGCTAAATATTTTAACCATAGGTGAACATCCTGTTCTATTAATCTTTGAAATCTCACAGAAGATTGCCCTCCAGCTCTCATTTTGCCAGGAACCCATGATTGTTTATTTTCCAATACTATTAGTTGATTACCCTTTAATACTCCTATAGAAGCTTCTCCCCTATCTAAAACTATTAATCCATATATTTGTTTTGGTGATATTAATTCCTTTAACGGATCTAATACAAACCTTGAATCGCATCTATATAATCTAATATTTAATTTATCTGGAGGCTCTATTGCCCATAACCTTATATCAACATCTCCAGGTCTGTTTGAAATATTTCCACAAAACACTATTAAACCATTCTCAGGAAGTTTTTTCAATCCCTTTAGATAATTTATAATTTTTGCCAATGCATCCATTACATGCTGCCTAGTATTTTTATCCTTAATGTTCTGTGCAGTTGAATATTCATAGCTTAGATGATCTAAAACCTTTGTTAAATCATATCCTGCTGGTATATAGTATGAAATTAGTTCTGTAGCTCTACCATTATATTTACTTAATTCTTCCATTAACATTTGTAATTCAAGTTCTTTAACATCCATTATATAGAAAATTAAAAATAATTTTTAAATACCAATGTACTCGGTTATATATTTTAGATCATAACTTAAATTCAATTTTTTTGATATATTTAATATATTATTTAAATCTTTATTAAGGAACTCTTCAGAATATGGAGAATCAACTGGTATTGATTGGGACACATCTATTATATATGGAACATTATTAAATATAATTATATTATATTCTGAAAAATCCCCGTGAATTAATTTAGCCTTGTTATATATTTTTTTATATTGATCTAATATGTCAAAAAATAATTCTTCCTTATTTTCAATTGAATCATAAACATCATGCAATAATAATGGTCCTTCTTCATAACCTATATATTCCATTACCAATATATTTCCTTTATATAAGTATGGAATTGGAACTCTTACTAAATTTTTATACATTTTTCTTAAGTTCATATATTCTTTTTTTACCCAAGCATATATTATTCCAATCTTTGTTCTTGGAAACTTATATATTCTAGGATCAGCTTTTAAATAGTTCACTTGTTCTTTATAGCTTATTGACATTACTTTATATATCTTTATTGCAAATTTTCCAGATCTAACAACAATTGCTTCTTTACCTTCAGATATTAATGTCAAATCATCTTCTATATAATGATCCTTATACAATTTGTCTAAATAGTATAATGTATTTTTATCAAATACCTTTCCATATACTTTCCATATTTCTCTATATTTCATATTAATATATCTATAAGACTAACTCTTAAACCTGGTAGGAATCCCAAGTAAAATAACATTATATATATTACATTTGCTAGATCATCCCTTAAATAATATTTTGTATAAAGTGCAATAAATAATGTTAAAGATAATTTTATCACATAAAATAATAAAGGATTGCTATATTGAAAGATAAGAATATTTAATAACTGATGTTCTGATTGCAAATTAAAATAATATATTGAAATAATTGAAAAAACAATCTCATATATTTCACCAAATATTGATAAATAAAATAATTTTTCTCTATATAATAAATAAATTAAAAGAGAAAACAATAGAATAAATATTAAAAATGGTAATAAATTTATTGGTCTTCCAAAAATAAAAATTGGAATCTCCAATATTAAAATTGCCAATAATATATACAGGTAATATTTTCTATATTTATATAAAAATAAAACTGGTAAAAAGGATATTGAAATCCATAATTCTAACAATGGAGTAAATAATAAATATGTTTTTATTGTATAGCCAAGATCTATATTTACCCTTGGAATAATAAATATCAAAGTTAAAATAATTAGATCTAATAAAAAATATTTATCAATAATTACCTTTTTATTTTTTACAAAAAGATAATAAAAAAGAATAAAACCAATAACAAATATTAATCCATACAAAAAAGTGTTATATATATTGTATTTATATTGATATCCTATTACTGGATATATAAAATATTGATAAAAAAATTGATATAAATTCATTAACGCCTATAATATTGAAAATACTGAAGTAAATTGTTCAATAGAGCAATTATATTATCTAACTTTGTTGCAATTGTATCTAATTTCGTATTTAACATTTGTATTATGTTATAATCAACTTGATTTATATTTTGATTATTATATCCATAATTCTGTGGAAAGTTTGGTAAATATGCTTGGGGATTCAATTGTCCTGGAAATTGATTTTGCTGAAAAGGATTTTGATTTTGAACTGGAGGTGGCAATGGAGGTGGTGGTAATGGTTCATTTGGATATGGAGCTGGAGGATAATTTCCTGGTCCCATTGGTGGATAGTTCATAAAATCTCCCTGCATGTTTATATCTTCATCATTCTTTTTTCCAAAAATATTCTTTATAAAATCCAATGCCATATAATATTATAAAATTTCTCAATATATAAAAATTATTCTTCCTCTTCTTCTAAGCCCTTTTCCATAAATTCTTCATAAGATACAGGTAGTTCTTCTCTTTTAGATAATAATCCCCTATTTCTTAAATATTCTCTAGCAATAATATAATATAATAAGGCTAAAGATTTTACTCCCCTGTTATTTGCTGGTATAGCAATATCTATATAACTTAAAGAATTATTTGTATCAACAAAAGCAATTGTTATTTTTCCAGTCCTATATGCATCCAACAATGCATTTCTATCAAGTATTGGATCTGTTATTATAACAACATCAACATCCTTAAATATATCCAAAGCTGGATTTGTTAGTAATCCTGGAGGATATCTTTTTGGATAAACATTTATTCCTGTATACTTATTTAACATTTGCAATGGTTTTCTTGCAGTTTCTCTTCTTCCAACTGCTAATATTTGATATGGCTCATATCTTGATAATAATTTTGTTGATAATCTCAATCTTTCATCTAATTTCATTACATCTATAATTGCCAATCCATCAGATCTTACCCTAGCAATAAACTTTTTTGTTTGTTTATTCTTTATTTTTGTACCTATATGAACACCTGCTTTTATATATTCTTCTAAACTAACCAACCAAATATTTTCTTGTGCCATCTTATGTTGCTTTTCTTCTTCCAGTTCTCCTTGAGCCGTATTTACCATACTTTATTGGATATCCATACTTTGGTAATGGAGTCATTCCTCCTTTATTCCTCTTATGTTTACCTCCCAATGGATGATCTGCAGCATTTCTTGCAGTTGGTTTGCTAATTGGCCAATTTCTATGATGAGCTTTTTTAAAATAATATTTATTTCCAGCTTTAACAAATGGCTTATCTGTTCTTCCACCTCCAGCAACTGTTCCCAATATTGCTCTAGAATATAAACTAACCATTTTTGTTTTTCCAGATGGTAATTTTAATATTGCATATTTATCCGTTTTTTGAACTAATATACATGATGTACCAGATGTTCTTGCAATTTTTCCTCCATCACCTGGAGAAATTTCTACCATACAAACATTTGAACCATCTGGAATAACTTTTAAAGGCAAAATATTTCCATTCTCTACTGGAGCATTTACACCAGCATAAATTTCTTTTCCAACATATAAACCTTCAACAGCAGGAACTAGAATAGTTTCTCCAGTTTCAAATTTTATCTTAGCAATTGGAGCATAATGAACTTTATCCTTTATTATATCTATAACAATACCTTTTATCTTATCTTTCATTTCCTTTTCATCTAAAGGTCTAAGAGAAAATTCTCCTGCTGAATAGAAATCTGGAATTCTATATATATTCCCTCCTTTACCCAATCTCTGTTGTAATATTGTATTTCCACCCATTTTATATTAATCCTAATTTAGACAAAATATCTTGGGCCTTATATTCTTTCTCTAATGTTACATATGCTTTTTTCCTTCCTTTATAATCTATCAAAGTATTTACCTTTTTTACTTTAACATTAAATAATTTTTCAACAGCTTCTTTTATATCATTCTTTGTAGAATCTCTATTTACAATAAAAACAACCTTATTATATTTATCAAGTAAATACATATCTTTTTCAGTTAATTCAGCATAAAGTATAACATCTTTTATGTCCATCTTATAATTTCATATATATAAATTTCTTAAATCTTCTATTGCCTTTTCACTCCATATAATAAATCTACCCAATTTACCACCAGGAGCCAATTTTTCTATATTTAATTTATCTACTTTTGAAAACTCAACACCATCAATAGAAACCTTTGGTAATTGAGAATCCGAAGATAATACAAATAAAATGCCTCTATATTTCTTTATTCTCCTATTCCTCATTTTTCCCTTTCCAGCTCTTTGTTTTTTATTTTCTTTTATATATTCTATAAATTTTTCTATTTTTAATTTATTAAATAATTCTTTATATTCTTTTGCTTTCTTTAATTCTTCTAAATTTGATATAACAATTGGTAAACCAAAAGTGCTAATTGCTTCATTTAAATAAATAAAAGATTTTGTATATCTATTTTTTATATAATCAACATTTGAAGATGCAGAAATTGCAGATAATATTGCTAATCTTTTTTCTTTCTTATTTATCTTTCTATACCAATTTTTTTCAGGTTTTGGAGGATGTGCTCTTCTTCCTTTTACAGCATTTGGTATTACTCTTGCTATCCATCTGAAATCACCAGCAATTTTTGCAAATATTGATCTGGGAACCCTTGATATACCCCTTTTATATGATGACCTATATGTATATCTTCTCTTTGATGTCCAAGCAGAAGCTTCCATACCTGCATATTTATATGATCCATATGGTACTCTATGACTCAACATATATGCTCTAAATACCTTATATACTATATCCTCTCTTATTTCGAATTTAAAGTGTTCTGGTAATTCTATTTCTTTTATTTTATTACCTTCCTTATCATAAACAGATATCATATTTTCCATGGCTATATTTTATATATAAAACATATTTAAATCTTTATAATAACTCACATTTACTATTAAGATATGTATGAATTTATTAGTGATATTATAAAAAAGAGCCTTAGAAAGATTACCATAATATTTAGTATAATAATTGCATTAATAATTATAATAGGAAAATATTTACCAGTATTAAAAATATATTATCCAGTTTTATATTTATCAGCAATTGTTTTTTCATTAGAGATTATATTTCTAGAATATTATAAAACAAAAAAATCATTAGATAAATCTTTACTATATTATATAGCATATTTATATTCTCTTTCATTTTCTACAAATAATACTAGAAGACTATTAGAAATTGCAATTGAAGAAAAAGCAGAATTTAAGGATATAAATTATTATATGTCAAAAATTCTCTTTTTAACTAATAAATATAATTATACAATTCCAGAAGCTATAAGATATGTCCTACCATATATTCCAAATAGTAATTTTAAGAGTTTCTTGGAAAGATTCGCAACTTCAATTGATATAGGTGAAGAAATTGCGGAATTTTTATATAAAGAATATGAAACACAATTAGCAATATATGAAGCAAATTATGAAAAAGGTTTAGAAAATATAAGATTATTAGACGAATTTATAATATCCTTATTATCTTCTTTAGGATTTGCATTTTCATTAATATTATTTATACCATTCTTAGTAAGTATAAATATAGTATTTTTGCTAGCAGATTTCTTTATAATATTCATTGTAGTTAATTTACTTATATATTATGTATCAAAATATTATATTCCAGATGACGGATTATGGTCTCATTCAAAAGAAAAACCAAAAGAATATGTA